>ERZ1643251.2015-NODE-2015-length-21519-cov-8.140934_pt1 | contig 21519 bp, 18 predicted proteins | sample MGYA00579261_ERZ1643251 | MGnify/ENA primary metagenome ERZ1643251 (study PRJEB29033, sample SAMEA4952267) | chicken gut metagenome | biome: Broiler Chicken; feature: Gastrointestinal Tract; material: Caecum | place: Ireland | collected 2018 | study: Broiler... | reverse complement strand
AATCCAATCATTGTTGCAAACTTTTGAATTAAGACTTCGTCCGTTAAACGATTTATATGATTCATATAAATGCAATAAAGTTTTTGTTGCATTTCGGTTTGTTCCACTAATCGCTTGATATCTGAAATTGTTTTCAAATCATCTTCAAAATGATAATCTACACTCAAAGTATAGTGTGATTTTATCATTTCCTCATGTTCTTTTACAAACGTTAATAATGCCTGTTGAATTTCTAAAACATCATGTAAATCATGTTCATATATTAAACCATCTTCCATATTTTCTCCTTCTTTATGCGACACCTAAATATTCTTCTAATGTAATCCCCTTATTCATAATTTCTTTTGCAACTTTCTTACCAACGTATCTTATATGCCAAGGTTCATACTGGTATCCTGTAATATATTCTTTTCCCTTTGGATAACGTAAGATAAATCCATATTCTGCACAATGTTGTACTAACCACTTTCCTGCAGGCGTCGTTCCATAATTATCATCAATAGAGCCAACGTCAAAAGCAAGCCCTGTTTGATGTTCAGAATGACCTGCACGAGCAGAATAAGTATCTGCCATTGCTTGTCCATCTCTGTTTACATATCTCTGATATAAATTCACTTGTGTTTGATAACTACGATATCCAGATAATAGTGGCATCGAAAAGCCTGCTGCCTTTGCTCCAGCTTGAAGTGAAGATAACGCAGACTGTGCTGTTGGATCCACTCCATTTCCATAACTTTTCGGCAATGCATACTGCTTATTTACGATTAAAATACCATCGATATATTTAGGTCCCATCTCTATATTACTATAGCCACCGCTTCCTTCTTTCGATTGATTTTCAACGATTACTGTTCTTTCTAAAGATGACTTGTTATGACTACTATCTTCTACTGTATAGGTAACTTTATATTCACCTTTTTTAGAAGTATCGACATTTTCTTTCACCTTCACCTTATCAGTTAAATCACCATCATAATTATCCGTTGCAGTAAATCCTGGTTCTACATATGATTCACCAACTTTTAAAGATACTGTCGTATTGCCAACGAGTGCTATTTCTGGTTTAGTCGTATCTACAACTTCAACTGTTCTTTTAACCTTCTTTACCGTCCATCCTTTTTTTAATTTATATTCGACTGTATAACGTCCTATCTTATCAGTTTTAATTTTTGTTTTGCTGACATCACCAGATACATCTTTTCCAAAAAAAGTTGCATTCACCAAAGGATCCTTAAAAGACTCATTTACTTCTACTGTTATAATCTTTTTACCTTTCAAAGATAAATGTAAAAATGGGTTAAAGAACAACATGAAAATCACGATCAAAATCAAAATGAGAATACAAATGATTGCGAGCTTTCGTAATTTTTTATTATTCATATTTTCTCCTCCTTTTACTTTTGAAATAAATGATCAAACAGCTTTTGAACTGTTAATTGTACAACAGTATGCTTACATTGTTCTCTTTCAAAATGACCTAAACTAATCGTTTGATCTATATACGTATTTCTTCCTTCATCATATATACTAATATACACAATATTTTGATTTCCGCCTGGATTTGCTGGATCCTCTACTCCAAATCTTCCAGTAATTCCAATTCCATAATTGGCATCAGCTTTCTTTGCAATTGCACTTGCCATAGAGCGAGCTGTTTCAATACTATAGACTGTATATTTTTCTATCGTATCGGCATCGACACCCATTTCAATTTTATATTCATTACTATAAGTAACAGCGCCAAAATGGAAAACATAAGAAGAACCCTCTATATTTGTAATAGCATTGGCTAATGCTCCTCCTGTACACGATTCCATCGTCGCTAATGTTTGTTCTTTATTTTGTAAATATTGTAAAATCAATTCTATTTTCTCTTCCATATGATCACTCTCGTTCTATCCTTTTTGATTATACCACGAGAGCACTCTCTTTACAATGAAAAAGGAGATAGAATCTCCTTATTCTGAAACCTCTTTATATTGAGAACGCTTATTTTCATACGCTGCGATTTCACGATCGATAGCATCATATTGTTGCTTCAATCGAACGATTTCTTCGTTTTTATGAAACGAAGATTCTTGAAACATCAAATCAAATAAAGATGGTTCTGGGGTATTATAATAATTTGGTGTCTCAACGTTATATGAAGGTTCTTCTTGTGTTTCAACTTGTACAGCAACTTCTTCTTTTGGTTGGAATGAAATGACTGGTTTCATTTGAACAGCAATCTCTTCTTCCTTTTTCTCTACGACTGGAACAAGTTTTTGAATAAAGCTTTGTTCTTTCGCAACTTTCGGTGTAACTTGTTGATCCACTTTTACATCGTCTAATGGATCTTTTGTATAGTAATCTTCCAAGTTCATAATAATAGGAATTCCTTGTTGCATTACTACGTTTGGTTCGTTGGTTGCTAAAGTTTTTTGCTCCTCTGGTGCTGACTCTACTTCTACATTTGTCACTGGTTCTAACTGTGGCATAGTATCGTAAGTTTGCACAACAGGAGTTGCCTCTTCTTGCTTTACGTCATTTTGTATTTCAACAGCTGTATATAAATTGGTCACTGGCTTCATTCCGTAACTTTCTGCTTCTACACGATAAGAAGGTGTAGGTTTAGAGAAAATTGCCGAAAGTGCTTCCTTCCAAGCAACTTTTGGCATATGGAACGGAACTTTTTTCTCTTCCTCTACAACTGGAACAGCTTGTGGTACAGTTTTCTCTATTGTTTCTGGTACTTCATCATATGCTAAATTCTTATAAGTAGATACAACTGCAATACTGATTCCAGAAAAGACGAATAAACTCATAAATAACTCTAAAATTGCAAGTAACGTTTCATTTGTATACATTTGTGTACCATTCCATATATCGACGTTCTCTGTCCCTGCAATTGTAAAAAATGACATTAATAATATCCATGAGAGAGCACAACTAATAATAGATATAGATTTCTCGATTTTATGCTTCTCTCCGTGCTTTAAATAATAACGTATACCTAGAATATTTAATAGTATAAATAATCCAAAGAAGACAGATAAACTTGGAAAATAATACACTTCTAATATATCTCTCATAAGTTGTTCAAACATTTTAGAAATATAATCCCAATATTGCATCACAACAACAACTGAAAGAATAATATAAAACAATAATATATTTTGCTTTGTTTTTCCACTCTGTTCTTTTTCAAACATAAAGTATCCAAAGACAAGTGCTACCATAAAGCAAATAAGAACAAGAAGTGGTGATGATATTAAGGCATCGAAAAGCCGACCTATTTTTTCAAATAAAGTCATTTGAGCCATATCATATCCCTCCTTTCCTTATGCGACTGGTTGTTTATTTACCAGTTCAGCTATATAAATTGTCTGTAAAGTTTTACTATCTTTTGTACAAGTAATTAAAGTTAAAGTCGTCTTAGATGTATCACGATAAATCTTAGCTGTACCTGTTTTTTGCTGTTCATAAATATTAACAACCTGATAAGTATATTTCATCGATTGATAAGTTACGTAAATGGTATCTCCTTTTTGTACCTTGTATAAGTTTTTAAAAAATGCAATATATCCTCGTCCAGAGTGTGCCGCTAAAATAAGATTTCCCTTATCAACATCTGGATACGTCGATGATTGAATCACTGTAATATTTCTAGAAATCTTATTTTGACTAGAATTTATATCAACAAAACCACGTTTCAAATTGATCTTTGGAATTTCTAATATTCCAATAAATGCATTTTGATTTGAAGTATTAGATACAGGAGCCTGTTGAACTGGGGCTTCCGTATTATTCTCTACTTGTGGTGTCTCATTCTCCGTCATAGCAATTTCATCTGTAGGTTCGGTAGTTTCAAACAATTCCATATTTTTTTCTTGAAAAATTTCATCTCGTATCGTTCCAATATAATCCTTACAGAAAAACCAAATTCCTCCAAAAATGAGCAAAAAGCCAATCAAGATGATATGGCTTTTTTTCAACTGAAATTTATGCTCTTTTCTTTGCATGGCGATATACCAAACCAATTCCAAGTATCATCATACTAGCTCCAGCAATCGGTAAAACACCATCGTTAACTCCCGTATCTGGAACTGGTACTTCTGGTACTGCAGAATTATACATAACTACTTCTTTTACAAGCCCATCTTTGGTTATTTCAAATTCAATTTTTTCTGTACTGAGTTGATATCCCTCTGGTGCTTCGACTTCTTCTAAAGTATAAGTTCCGGTAGGTAAATCATATATGTAATGTGGTTCTCCTGTAGAAACCCATTCCTCTACTACATTTCCATTTTGATCCTTAATTACTAATTTAGCTCCTGCAAGTTCTTTATTCGTTGCGATATCTTGCTTACTAATTTTTACACCTGTACGGATCAAATTGAATGAAGTGGTCTTTGTAACGTTTTCACTTTTGGTATATGTAATTGCAATACTTTGTTTTTTACTATCTGAAGGTTTATAAACATATGCTGTATCAGTTGATACCTTAGCGCCTACCCCTATACTAAATTCCAATGTCATATCTTTTACAGATGACGCCGGAACGATGACTCTAAACTTATCATTTGGTGAGAATGTCGTTTTCTCTTTTCCATTTTGATCTACAAACTTCGTCCCTGCTGGAGCACCATTTGCAGATACAACTAAGTTAGAGACCTTCGCATTTGATGTAATCCAAATCAATCCTGATTGATAGTATGTTCCGTCTGCCGATAATGTTAATGCACTACCTTCTGTCTTCAATTGAAAATCTAAAGCTGGTAGTTTGTCATTTCTATGTTGTAATGCTTGTTCCATCAAACTTTTTGCTTTTGGACGTACCCCATATGGATCTTCTCCAGTAATTTTCAAGTTTGGTGAAAGGTTCGCATCTGGACTTAAACTATCATCACCGTATCCATTGATACGATCCAAATACCACCAAAGTGCGATCTGTGTAATATAACGATCCTTAGATGCTTCTCCTGTGATGCTTACATTAGGATATCCGTGTTGTAAAATATAACGAACTCCTCCATCTACTTCTTCTCCACGAGTCAATGTTTCATGATTTGGTGTTGGTGCCAACGCTTTCAAACAAAAGACTACCGTACCATCAGCCAATGAAACAAACCCGATTTCTGTACCACCTAAGTATTTAGGTGATAATGTTTCAACCCCCATTTTTACAGTATCTGGGGCGTTGGTCGTAAGTGCGGTAACAGTATTCATACCAACAAGCATGAAACTCATAACTATCGCAAACAACACTTTTGAAATATGTAATAATCTCTTTTTCATACTATCCCCTCCATGTATTGACATACTATAGCACGAAAGTTTAGATTTTGCAAGCTTTTTTTTATGTTTCACAAAAAAATAAAATCAACAAAAAACAAGACAAATTTTCATTCGTCTTGCATAAGTAATTCATATAATTTATGACACCTTTCTTTATCCATTGCCGGAACTCCAGCCAGGCGATATTTCATATTGAGTTCTTCATATTTTTCGATTCCCATCGTGTGGTATGGCAGCAACTCAACTTTTTCAATATTTTGAACTCCTTTTAAATATTCTTTCAGCTCTAATATATATTCTTCCGTATCATTTATCCCGGGCACAATTACCTGACGAATCCATAACTTCGTATGATGCTTCTGACATGCATCTAGAAATTTTAAAGATGCATCTATCTTGCCACCAGTCATTTTATGATATTCTTCGTTGGTAAGTGCTTTAACATCATAAAGAACCAAATCTGTATATTTTAAAATTTCATCATAATCACCATTTCCAACTCCTGAAGTATCTAAACATGTATGAATATCATATTCTTTACATAACTTTAAAGTTTCGAGTAGAAATTCAGGTTGCATCAATGGTTCTCCGCCAGAAAAGGTCACACCACCCGTTTTCGAAAAATAGTTTTTGTATTTGAGAATTTTATTCACTAATTCACGTGGTGTCAATTGAAAATTACTTTCTTTTTGCCAAGTTTCAGGATTGTGACAAAAAAGACAACGCAGAGGACAGCCTTGCATAAAAACTACAAAGCGTATTCCAGGTCCATCTACGAGTCCCATTGTTTCAATCGAATTAATATAACCTTTGTTATCTTGATTCATGGAAAGTTCTACTAATAACTTCTTCTTGTTGTTCTCTACTTAAGCGATTGAAGTTTACAGCATATCCTGACACACGAATTGTCAAACTTGGATATTTTTCAGGATGATCCATTGCATCTATTAATGTCTCGCGATTAAATACATTAACATTCAAGTGATGTGCTCCTTGTTTGAAGTATCCGTCCAAAATTTCTGCTAAATTCGTGATTCGTTCTTCCTCGCTCTTTCCAAGTGCATCTGGCACGATAGAGAACGTATTTGAGATTCCATCTTGGCAAACATCTTTATATGGAATTTTAGCAACTGAGTTAAGTGAAGCAAGAGCACCACTTGTATCTCTTCCATGCATTGGATTAGCTCCTGGAGCAAATGGAACTCCATCTTTTCTTCCATCCGGAGTAGCTCCCGTTTTCTTTCCATATACTACATTAGAAGTAATTGTTAAAATTGACAATGTATGTTTTGCATTTCTATATAAAGGATGTTTCTTTAATTCTGTAATTAACTTCTTGACAATTTCAACTGCAATTTGATCTACATCGTCGTTATCGTTTCCATATTTAGGAAAATCCCCTTCAATTTCAAAGTCAATTGCAATTCCATTTTCGTCGCGAATTGGTTTTACTTTTGCATATTTAATTGCTGATAAAGAATCGGCTGCAACAGAAAGTCCTGCTGCTCCAAATGCCATTAAGCGATCTACGATCGTATCGTGTAATGCCATTTGACCTTTTTCATAAGCATATTTATCATGCATATAATGGATGATATTCATCGCATCTACATATATTTTTGCTACTTTTTCAATAACGTTAAAATATGCTTCTTTTGTCTTTTCATAATCTAAGTACTCATCTTCAATTTTTGGAATTCCATCTACAACCACAGTTTTCTTGTGCTCGTCGATTCCACCGTTAATTGCATACAACAAACATTTTGCGATATTTACACGAGCTCCAAAGTATTGCATCTGTTTTCCAACCTTCATAGCAGATACACAACACGCAATCGCATAATCATCACCATAGATCGGTCTCATGATATCATCATTTTCATATTGAATTGCATCTGTGTCAATTGAAGTTTTCGTACAGAATTTCTTAAATGGCTCTGGTAAATTTTCACTCCATAACACCGTTAAGTTTGGTTCTGGTGCTGGTTTTAAATTTACTAGCGTATGTAAATAACGGAATGAATTCTTCGTAACAAGACTTCTACCATCATTTGTCATACCACCGATAGATTCAGTTACCCATGTTGGGTCTCCGGCAAATAGTTCGTTATATTCTGGTGTTCTCAAATGACGTGCGATACGTAATTTGATAATAAATTGATCGATCAATTCTTGAGCTCCCGTTTCGTCTAATGTTCCATCGGCTAAATCTCTTTCGATATAGATATCTAAGAACGTAGACGTTCTACCTAAACTCATTGCAGCTCCGTTATTCTCTTTAATTGCTGCCAAATATCCGAAATATAACCATTGTACAGCTTCTTTTGCATTTGCAGCTGGTTTTGAAATATCATATCCATATTTCATAGCCATAGATTTAATTTCGTTTAACGCATTGATTTGTTCTCTAACTTCTTCTCGCAAACGAATTAAAGTGCTTGTCATATCACCAACTAAGTTACTTAAATCAATTTCCTTACATTGAATTAATAAGTCAATTCCATAAAGTGCGACACGACGATAATCTCCAATAATTCTACCACGTCCATACGCATCAGGTAATCCTGTTAATAACCCGGCAGAGCGTGCACGACGAATCTCTGGAGTATATGCATCAAACACTCCTTGGTTATGTGTTTTTCTATACTCACTAAAATGTTTATCAATTTCTGGATTTAACGTATATCCATATGCTTCTAAAGCACTATGAACCATACGCATTCCACCATAAGGGTTTACAATTCTTTTTAATGGCGCATCCGTTTGTAATCCGACAATCACTTCATTTTCCCGATCGATGTATCCAGGAGCAAAATTATCGATTCCAGAAATAATATTAGTTTCTACATCTAATATTCCTTTTTCTAGCTCCTCTTTTTGTAATTGCTCGATTTTCTCCCAAACTTTTAATGTTTTTTCCGTTGGGCCAACTAAAAATGAGTCATCTCCCGTATATTCTTTATAGTTATTTAATATAAAGTCTTCAACATTGATCGTTTCTTTCCATTTTTCTCCTAAAAAATCATGCCATTCTTTCATGTAACGTCCTCCTTCTTACCCTATTCTCTATCATTTTAACATATTTTCTTAAAAATGAATATCTATTTTAATGAACTTTACATCTTTTCCATAAATTCCTGTTCATTCCAAATTTCAATTCCTAGTTCCTTGGCTTTTTCATACTTACTACCAGGATTTTCACCTACGACCACGACAGAAGTCTTCTTACTTACACTTCCTGAAACTTTACCACCAAGAGATTCGATTTTTTCCTTCGCCTCTTCCCTTGTGATTTGCGATAAGGTTCCTGTTAATACAAATGTCCGCCCTGCAAAATCTTGATCTTCTATAACAGGTCCTCCTAAGTATTCCATATTGATTCCATATTCTTCCAACTCTGCGATAAGTTTGATATTTTCTTCGGTATGAAAATAGTTGACGAGACTATTCGCAATCATTGTACCAACATCTCTAATCTCGATAAAATCCTCATATGTCGCATTCATTAAATTCTTCATTGTATGAAAGTTCTGAGCCAATATCTTAGCCGTCTTACTTCCTACATGACGAATTCCTAACGCAAATAATAATCTTTCGAGAGAATTATTTTTACTTTCCTTCACACTATCAAGTAAGTTTTGAATTTTTTTCTCTCCAAAACCTTCTAACTCCATTAACTCTTCTTTTTTTGTATATAATTTATAAAAATCAGGTATCGTTTTCAAATACCCCATATTGTAAAAATCCTCGATAATATTGTCTCCAAAACCTAACATATTCATCGCATGACGACTTACATAGTGTGCAAGTCCTTCTATTTTGGTTGCATCACAATTTGGATTGACACAGTAATATGCAGATTCTGTTTCTTTTCGAACGAGTTTACTTCCACATATTGGACAAGTGTCCGTCATTTTAAACGGTTTTTCATTTCCCGTTCGTCTAGAAACATCTACGCGTACTACTTCGGGAATGACATCTCCCGCTTTTTTAATTACAACAGTATCTCCTACACGAATGTCCTTCTCTTTCACGTAATCTTCGTTGTGAAGTGTCGCTTTCGATATAACAGAACCTGCAACACGTACCGGTTCTAAAATCGCATTCGGCGTAACTTGTCCCGTTCGTCCCACACTAAACTTGATATCTTTCAACTTTGTAAATACTTCCGTTGCAGGAAACTTATATGCAGTTGCCCATTTTGGAGTTCGCACTGTAAATCCTAGTTTTTCTTGATCTTTAAAATCATTTACTTTCAATACGATACCATCTATTTCATAGGCTAACTCTTCTCTTCTCTGAGTCCAGTCATCAATATATGATAATAGTTCTTGCAAATTATGAACTAATGCTATATTCGGATTCGTACAAAATCCCAACTTTTTCATAAAAGAAAGTGCTTCCATTTGTGTATGAATTCCGTACTGCTCTGCATTCGGTAAATGATAGATAAAACAATCCAAATTACGACTCGCAGCAATTTTGCTATCAAGCTGTCTCACACTTCCTGCTGCAGCATTTCTAGGGTTTGCAAACAAAGGTTGTCCATCTGCCTTTCGAAGTTCGTTCAAGGATTCGAAAGATGCTTTTCCCATATAAATTTCTCCACGTACCTCGATCTCTTCTTTAAAAGGAATCGTAAGTGGAATACTTTTGATCGTCTTTACGTTATGAGTAATATCTTCTCCCGTTACTCCATCTCCACGTGTTGCTCCACGAACCAATTTTCCATCACGATAGAGAAGTGAAACAGAAAGACCATCTATTTTTAACTCACATACATAATTCGGATTTGAAACTACCTTTTTCACTCTCTCATCAAAACGAACAATATCATCTTCGTTAAACACATTCCCTAAACTCAACATCGGAATTTCATGATGTACTTTTTCAAAACCTTCGATAACTTTCCCACCAACGCGTTGACTTGGAGAATCTTCACGGACGAGATCAGGATATTTTTCTTCTAACTTCAATAATTCCTGCATGTCTCGATCGTATTCTTGATCGGTAATTGTCGGCTGGTCCAAGGTGTAGTATTCGTAACTTTCCTTATTTAATCTCCCTATCAATTCATCTATTCTTGCCTTTACTTCTTCTATCATGCTATCACCATTTATATTATACCAAATTTCTCCTATTTTATCTTGCTTTTTCTCCATTTAAAGAAGAAAAACTCACTACTTTTGTGAGTTTAAAATCGTACTCATATATTCCTTTAAATCTTCTTGAAGTTCTTTCCGATCCAACGCATATGCAATATTTGCTTTTACGTACCCTAATTGATTTCCAATATCATAGTAAGTTCCATGAAATGGACAGGCATAGAAATCTTGCGTTTTCATCAAATGAAGCATAGCATCCGTAAATTGATACTCATTATTTGCACCTGTTTTTAGTTCGTGAAGCACATCAAAAATTTCTGGCTTCACGATATATCTACCAAGCCCTGCACTCGTACTAGGTGCTTCTTCCATTTTAGGCTTTTCAATAATACTAGCAATCTTTCCAGTATTCCGATCCGCATATGATATAATCCCATATCGTGATACAACACTAGGATCTACCTCTTGAATCCCTATTACGTTCGCATCGTACTTTTCGTATACCTCGATTAGTTCTTTCAAAGCTGGAATATCTCCTTTGATCAAATCATCTCCATAAAGTACTGCAAACGGTTCTTTTCCAACAAAAGATTCCGCAAGTGACACCGCATGCCCACTTCCAAGAGGTTCTCCTTGACGAATTGTATAAATATGTACCAAGTCAGAAATAGAACGTACCATTTCTAGTTGTTCATATTTATGACTCTTTTCTAATCTCATCTCTAATTCAAAACTACGGTCAAAATGATTGATAATCGCTTCTTTATTCGGACTCGTAATCAGTAAAATCTCCTCGATTCCACTCGCTACCGCCTCTTCTACAATATATTGCAATGTCGGTTTATCTACAATTGGTAACATTTCTTTCGGTACCGCTTTCGTCACAGGTAAAAAACGAGTCCCAAGTCCCGCAACAGGGATGACAGCTTTTCTTATTTTTTGCATTCAGCTTCCTTCTTTCTACTTTTCTTTTTGTAATGCATTATAAGTTGAAAAAAAGATAAGTAAGCCTATTCCGAAAAAAGCCATCCATAAAATAGGATTTCTTCCATGTTGTCTTAAAAATTCTTGTATTGATTCCCCCCACTTATCTACAGTTTCCATAATACCTAATACTAACGCTGTTTTCATATTTATTTTTCCACCTTTCTAATACTTTTGTGTCCTTTTAATAATTTCTTAATACCCGTAGGATGTGGAAAAGCAATCGTAAGAATCGATTTTTCAACACCTACTACGACACCTGTTCCGAAAGTATCATGAACAATATGATCTCCTATATTATATTCTACACTAGAATCCACTTTCGATACAAATGTATCAACCTTTTGTGAAGCTGTACTTTCTTTAAAATCCTTTTCAATGTAAGAGTCATCTACTTCTTGTAAAAATCTACTTGGTGGATTCATATGATCCATTCCGTATAATGTTCTTCGCTTTGCATTGACGAGCCATAACTTTTTACGAGCACGAGTCATAGCGACATAACATAGACGTCTCTCTTCTTCAATTCCATCTGCCTCTAAGAAAGAGTTTTGATGGGGAAAAATTCCTTCTTCTAAACCAATCATAAAGACGTAATCGAATTCGAGTCCCTTCGCACTATGTACAGTCATCAAAGTAACAACATCAGTTCGATTTTTATGTTCTTCTATATCTGTCACCAAACTAATTTCCATCAAAAATTCATCCAATGAAATAATTCCATTTCGCTCTTCAAAGTTTTTCGTAATCGTCTTAAACTCTTCTAAATTTTCTAGACGAATATCCGCTTCCATCGACTTTTCACTCTCTAGTTCTTCTCGCATTCCACTCTGCGATAAAATGAGATCTACAAGTTCGGTCAAAGAAGAGTTATCTTTCTCGGCAATCAATGTTTCAATCAATTGCTTAAACTGCATCTCTTTTCCTGATTCAATCGCATCAAATAAACTAATACCTTCTATTCTCGCCTTTTCAGTCAAATGTTCTATCGTCTTAGCTCCAATGCCTCTTTTAGGCGTGTTGATAATACGAAGTAAACTTGTATCGTCTTTTGGATTGTATATTAATTTCATATACGCAATTAAATCTTTAATTTCTTTTCTATTATAGAAATAAAAACTTCCAATTACTTTATATGGTATGTTTTCACGAAGCAAAACATCCTCGATGCTACGAGATTGTGCATTAGTACGATAAAGTACTGCAATTTGTTCTGGAGCAATTCCTTTTAATAATAATTTTTGAATCTCGTTTGTAACGTAAAATGCTTCATCTTTTTCATCTGTAGAACGATGATAGACGACTTTATCTCCCTCTTCGTTATGCGTCCATAAGTTCTTATCCTTTCGTTCCTTATTGTTTTGAATCACACCATTTGCAGCATTCAAAATATTTTTTGTAGAACGATAATTTTCTTCTAGCATAATAACCTTTGGTTTTTTATAATCTTTTTCAAAATTCAAAATATTTCGATAATTTGCCCCTCTAAAACTATAGATAGACTGATCGTTATCACCAACCACACATACGTTTTTATATCGAGCACTAATCATTTTAATTAGTAAATACTGCGCCATATTCGTATCTTGATACTCATCCACTAATATATATTGAAATCTCTCTTGATAGTCTTGTAAAAGATTCGGATGATCTTTAAATAATTGAAGTGGCAACAATAATAAATCGTCAAAATCTACTGAATTCGTAGCTTTCAATTTCTTTTCATATGCATAATAGACATCTAAAACTTTTTGTTCGAAATCAGTATTAGCAAATTGTTCATATTGAATCGGACTTAACATTTCATTTTTTGCACCACTGATGCGATTCTTAATTGCACGTGGATTATATTCTTTTTGGTCTAGTCCCATATCTTTCATGATCTTTTTAATCACCGTTAAAGAATCATCGCTATCTAAAATCGTAAAATTTGGTTGATATCCTAACATATCTACATTTTCTCGTACAATCAACAATCCAAAAGAGTGAAATGTCGATATTTGAATTTGATAAGCGATCCCACCTAGCATTTGAAACACACGATCCTTCATTTCTTTTGCTGCTTTATTTGTAAAAGTAATCGCTAAAATATGTTCTGGTGCGATTCCTACTTCTTCAATTAAATATGCGATACGAGTCGTCAATACTCTAGTTTTTCCGCTACCTGCACCAGCCAACACTAAAAGAGGTCCCTCTGTTGTCGTTACTGCCTCTCGTTGTTCTTTATTCAAAGTATCTAAGTTCATTCGTCTCACCTCTATAGTTATAACCATCATAACATAAAATGAGAAAATTGATAAGTAGTTACATTCAATGAAAATAAAAAGGTTGAATATTCAACCTTTATTTACATGTAAATCCTTGTTCTTCCATTTCTTTCTTTATGGTTTCCTTAGTAGCTGATGTATCTACATCAAGCCCCGTACTTGATAAATCTCCTCCACTTGCTTTTTCTGCATCTACTTCTAATTCGAAATCATATTTTGTATCGCTCATATTACTATTATACTTCACACCATCTTGACCATCTACTGATGAAAATGACATTTCCATAATTCCAGCAGCAAATTGAAAAGTCTGTTTTTCCTCGTCAGATGCACTAGATGGAATTGCGATAGATCCTTTCATAGTAACTGCAGTTGGTTTATCATCTTTAAATTTATATATAGTTGTCATCTCTGTTTTACTACCATTTTCTTCTTCAGATACCGTACACGTCAATGTGTTTGCTCCTAAAAGTCCAAATGCATCAAGTGCAAAATATCCTCCTACAATAAGTGCCACAACAACGATAATACCTATGACAATTCCTACCGTATTATTCGTACGTGATTTTAATGTTTGTTGAGGTTTCTGAGTTGTAGGCATTGGTGCTACTCCAGCACCACTCGGTTGTTCTGTAACTGTTGGTTGTGGTGTTATTTGTGGTTGCTCTACTTCGCTTGACTGTGTAGCTACCTGTTCCGGCATTGGTGTAGGTTGTTGTGAAACAGTATTTTGTGCTGGTGTTGGCTCTGATGTAGTTGCTGGTTGTGGATCATTTGCTAACTGAGATGGATCTAAATTCCAAGTAGCTGGAACCGCTTGATCCAATGAAACAGCGTTCTTCTCAACATCTGTTAATGTCTCTCCAGCATTGTTCTCTGCCACTAGAGATTCTACTGGTTGATTTGGAGTAGGCTGTTGTGAAACGGCCATATCTGGTACTGGTGCCGTCCCAGTTACTCCAGAATTGACATTACCAGGATTTGTAACATTTTCTACAGGTTGTGTCATTCCTTGTTGTTCTCCTGGTACAGGATTTTGGTTTACTTGTTGCGATTCTCCACTTTGTGGCAAACCATTATTTTCTTTTGGCAAGTTATTTGGATCCGGTTGCCCTAACGGATTTTGGAAAATATTCGTTTCCTTTTGGTTTGTTTGATCGTTTGAATTCATTCTTACACTCCTCTACTATCATACTTAGTATATCATACTCACCAGAAATATCAACATAATACTTATTTCTATTTGATCTTTACGTAAACCAATTTCAAATAGCAAATAAACAAAAAAAGGCCATTAAGCCTTTTTTTACAATATATTCTTTAAGACAATTGTCTTCGTTCTAGACATTTCTTTCAACGTAGTAGAAATTCCTTCGTTTCCGATTCCACTATGTTTCCATCCACCAAATGGCATTTCTGCAGCACGATAGAAACTTGCACCGTTGATAACTGCTCCACCTACTTCAAGTGCTTCTGAAACGTAGAAAGCAGTTTTCATATCTCTCGTAATGATGTTTCCACATAAACCAAAATTTGATTGATTTGCAATTGCGATTGCTTCATCTATGTCATCAAATCCGATAATTGGAATAACTGGTCCAAAAATTTCCATATCTTTTGCAACATCCATGTCCTTTGTTACACCATCTAGGATCGTTGGTTCAAAGAATGCACCATTACGTCTTCCACCATAGACAATTTTAGCTCCCGCTTGTACTGTCTTTTGAACTTGCTCTTCTACTACTTGAGCAGCATGTTCATTAATTAAACATCCAATTTTAACTGTTGGATCAAGTGGATTTCCAATCTTTAATGTCTTAATCTTTTCGATCATCTTACGAATAAATTCATCTTTTACACTATTGTGAATCAAGAAACGTTTACTTGCACAACATACTTGTCCTGTATTGTAGAGTCTTCCCCATACAGTTTCTTCTACTGCTAAGTCAACATCACCATCTGCAGCAAGGATAAATGCATCGTTTCCTCCTAATTCAAGCATAACGTGAGTTAAATTCTTACCAGCTGTTTGCATTGTTTCCATTCCAACACGCGTACTACCTGTTACACTAACTAAATGCACTCCCTTGTGTTCCGCAAGAGCATGTCCAGTTACTGGACCATCTCCTGATAAACAGCTAATAACTCCAGCTGGAACTCCTGCTTCTTGCAATAATTCACAATATTTTGTAAGTGTTAACGGATTATATGTAGATGGTTTTACGATTACAGCATTTCCCATAACGAGTGCTGATGGAACCTTTTGTCCAAACAAGTCACTTGGGAAGTTAAACGGAATAATACATGCAACTACACCTAATGGGCATTGCTCTGTAATTTGAATCGTTTTTTCTTGTCCAGGCTCACTTCCAGCTGGAATCACATTTCCATACATGTGACGTGATTTTTCTACATATCCATGAACAAATAATTTTTGTTGTCCAATTTCAACTCTCGCTTCTGTAATTGGTTTCCCTGTTTCCTTACAAAGAAGCGTTGCTAATTCTTCTTTATGTTGCTCTACTAAATCAGAGAATTTTAATAAAATTTCTCCACGTGCATGAATCGACATTTTTGCCCATCCCTTTTGCGCTTCTTGGGCAGCCTTTACTGCACGATCTACATCTTCCACAGTTGCATTTGGCACTGTATCAATTTTTTCATTCGTCGCAGGGTTAGTTACTTCAATTACTTTCCCATCGCTTGCATCAACCCATTGACCAGCAATTAAGTTTTTCAAAGTATCCTACTCCTTTCCGATTCCTGTAAATGATAACATCAATCCACCACATGCGTTTGCGCTGTGATCATGGTAACCATATTCACCAAATGTAAAGATTGTAATAAATGGTACACCATTTGCTTCTTTTACAAGTTGTTCATGAACTTCGTTAATACGATCTCCAATTCCTAACTTTCTTCCACCACAGTGTACTAAGAAATATCCAGCAGCTTCTTGTGTCATTTCTTTATTTACAACTTTCATCGCATCTCCTGTAGAATTAATAAGTTCATCTACAGTTGCTTCTAATTGCATGATTGCTGTATTTTCTACAACTTTGTTTCCTAAATTAATAACATCGTCATCGAATGTTTTTGTTCCCATATCATCTCCAAACATAGGGTGACGAATAATTGTCAATGAACCAAGTGGATCTTTTACTCCTAATGGATGACAAATAGAAGCACCTAATAATTCAGATCCTTTTAATTTATCAGGAGTTGTTCCAATCCATTCAGCATACTTCGTCAATGATGAAACACCATCGATAGAAACTAAAGTACGATTGTTTCTTACTCCCGTTACGATACCAACATTTTGTGTTTCTCTATAAGCTCCGGTATATTCAGTAAAGAATTCTTTATTTGTATAGAAGAATACGACTGCAACTCCATCGCTAAATACTTGATCATTGCAAAAGATTGACCATTTTCCTTCTACTGTATCGTCAGCTGCACTTCCTCCAAAGAATGGAACACGACCGATAACATCTTGAATTCCTTTTAAATAATCCTCTTCCTCTTTTGGACTTGCTACCATATAGAAATAGTTAGGCACTTTCATAAGTCCTGCATCTTTTAAAGCCGCAATTGCAACTTTACGTCCAATTTCTCTCGCATCTTTTCCAGCCTCGCTTGCAGCAACACCTACAGTCATGTCTGGATCATCTAATACCATCATTCCAGAAAAACCATGATCTTCAGCATTGATCACACCGTCTGGCACGATGATTCCTCCACTACTAGTACATCCTACAACTGGTGCATTCATTACACTTTTAACACCACTCATAATTTGTGCTTGATCGTTTAATACAGATGTATATAAAAGACCAACTTTAGGAGTCATTCCTTCTGTTGCAGCTTTTGCTGTTTCTACACCTGACTCAAAACTATCAGCTTTTACACTATAACCAACTTTTGTTTTCATTTTTAACCTCTTTTCCTTTTTTTCTTTTTCCGCTCTTCAAAAAGCATCACGATAAATTCCTAAAATATCTTCTTCCGTTACTTCTCTAGGATTTCCACCCGTACAAACATCATTTAAAGCTTGATGAGAAAGTTTCGGTAAATCTTCTTCCTTCACACCAATCTCAGATAAAGTTTGTGGAATGTGAACCTCGATAGCAAGATTTCTAACAGCATTTACAACTTTATCGACAGCTTCTTGATCCGATAAGTTATCCATATCTAAATGGAACGCACGTCCCATTTCACGAAACCGATCTGGACAAACAACGCCATTGAACTTTAATACATGCGGTAATAACAATGCATTAGCAAGTCCATGTGGCGTATCATATAAAGCTCCAAGTGAATGAGCCATTGAATGTACGATTCCTAATCCTACATTAGAAAATCCCATTCCGGCAATGTATTGAGCATATCCAACCGCATCGATCGCTCCAGGATTCTTTTCATTGACTGCTTTTGCAAGATTGTCGTAAATCATTTGCATTGCTTGCAAATGGAACATATCTGTCATCGTCCAAGCTGATTTCGTAATATACCCTTCCATTGCATGCGTTAAAGCATCCATTCCAGTAGAAGCAGCTACACTCGCAGGCATACTTTCCATCAACTCAGGATCAATAATAGCAAGAACTGGGATATCGTGTGGATCTACACATACCATCTTCTTAACTCTTTTTTCATCCGTAATTACATAGTTAATCGTAACCTCCGCTGCTGTTCCTGCTGTCGTTGGTAAGGCGATAATCGGTAACGATTTGTTTTTCGTCTCCGCAACACCGTCCAAAGAAACGACATCAGAAAATTCTGGATTTGTCATAATAATTCCAATTGCTTTGGCAGTATCGATTGCACTTCCTCCTCCAACAGCAATAATATAATCTGCACCAGTTGATTTACACATTTCTAATCCTGTTAATACATTATGAACTGTTGGATTTGGTTTTACATCGGAAAATGTAGCGTATTCTAAATGATTTTCATCTAAAACACTTAAGACTTTTCCAGTAACACCTGCATCTAGAAGTGTAGAATCTGTAACGACTAACGCCTTTTTTAAATTTCTAGAAGTTATCTCTTGAGGTAGAATGCTTCTTGCATTTCTTCCAAAATAAGACATTTCATTCAAAACAATTCTATTTATCATATATACCTCCTTATTTTCATTATAACATCACTTTTCCCGAATTGCAGTATTTTTTTTACACTGTACATAATTTTTCACAATTCTGACATTTTCTATACAATTTACTTTTTGAATATAGGTCAAATACACAAGAACTCAATTAAAAATAGAATATAATACTATGTAACAAAGGGGGGAGAGAATTTGAAAAAAATAACGATTGCTATTATCGCATTCCTATTAATTATTGCTTTAACAGTATTAACATTATTCAATAAAGAAGAATCAAATCTAAAATCTATTAAAGTGGCAGAAGTAACACATAGTGTTTTCTATGCACCTCAATATGCAGCCAAAGCATTAGGGTATTTTGAAGAAGAAGGACTAGATCCTGAATTTATTCTAACACCAGGAGCAGATAAAGTAACCGCTGCTGTTCTATCAGGCGATGTCGAAATAGGATTTTGTGGAAGTGAAGCTACAATATACGTCTATAATCAAGGAGAAAAAGATTATTTAGTCAATTTCGCAGGACTTACAAAAAAAGATGGAAGCTTCATTGTATCCCGTAAAAAAGAAGATAATTTCAAACTAGAAAATATGAAAGAAAAAGATGTGATTGGCGGAAGAAAAGGTGGAATGCCAGAAATGACACTCGAATGGGCATTAAGAGAAAATGGAATTGATCCGAAAAAGGATCTTAACATTGATACTAGTATCGAATTTGCATCTATGGCTGGTGCCTTTATTGGTGGTACAGGGGATTATGTAACTCTTTTTGAGCCACAAGCTTTACAGTTGGAAAAAGAAGGAGTTGGATACGTTGTTGCATCTGTTGGAGAACTCGGTGGTGTCGTACCATATACAACATACAATGCAAAAAAAAGTTATATCGAAAAAAATCCAGATGTAATTGAAGGATATACACGTGCAATTCAAAGAGGTTTGGACTACGTACATAGTCATTCTGATGAAGAAGTTGCTAAGGTGATATTAGATGAATTTCCAGATACTTCTTTAGAAGATTTAACAAAGATTGTTAAACGTTACCGTGACATAGATGCCTGGTTTAAAACAACTGAAATCAAAAAAGAAGACTTCGATCATATCCAAGAAATCGTATCAAGTGCTGGTGAGTTAGACAAGAAAGTTCCGTATAATAAAATGTTTACAAATGCGTATGCAAAATAAAAAAAACATTTTAAGTATTCGCAATCTAAAAAAAACATATCATACAAAACGTGATGAAACAAAAGCTGTTGATAGCTTTTCGTTTAATTTACTAGATGGCGAATTTGTCGCGCTTGTAGGTCCGAGTGGATGTGGAAAATCAACCATCCTATCCATTTTATGTGGACTTGAAGAAAAATCTGGAGGCACTGTATCTTTCAAAGAAAATATTACCTATGGATACATGTTACAGCAAGATAGTCTTTTTGAATGGAAAACGATACTCGAAAATTGTTTACTAGGTCTAGAAATCACAGGTTCACTTAATGATGATACCAAACAATACGTCATCGATTTATTAAATACATATGGATTAAAAGACTTCATTAACAGCTATCCATCAAATTTATCAGGTGGAATGAGGCAAAGAGTTGCACTTATTCGTACTCTTGCGACAAAGCCAGATATCTTACTATTAGATGAGCCATTTTCAGCTCTGGATTACCAGACACGCCTTGCAGTTTCTGACGATGTCTTTCGCATTATAAAAAAAGAACATAAAAGTGCTATTATGGTGACCCATGATTTATCTGAGGCAATTAGTATGGCAGATCGCGTTATTGTTCTATCACAAAGACCATGTACCATTAAAAACATATATGAAATTCAAATGACTGGAAAATCAAATCCAATCGAAAATAGAAAATGTAAAGAATTTGCGTCTTATTATGATTGCATTTGGAAGGATTTAGATTTCCATGTATAGTGAAGAACATAGACGTTTTTTAAAAAAAATAAAACGTACACATATCTTAGTCCTTTTAACTCAATTATTCATTATTATTTCTTTTCTTGGTATATGGCAATTATTGGCTGATTTAGAAGTCATCAATACTTTCATCTCATCTAGTCCTAAATCAATTGTAGATACAATCATAGGACTTTATTTAGATAACAATTTATGGAATCACATTGGGATTACAATATATGAAACAATTATTAGTTTCTTATTAGGAACATTGATTGGAACCTTCATAGCTTCCATTCTATGGTGGTTTCCATTTCTAGCTAAAGTATTAGACCCATATCTAACAATCTTAAATAGTTTACCTAAAGTAGCACTAGGACCAATTATTATAATATGGGCTGGTGCCGGAATGACCTCAATCATCTTAATGGCATTGCTTATTTCTTTAATTATCACAATCATTAATGTATATCAAGGATTTGTTGAAACAGATCCGAATAAAATAAAGTTAATGAAGTCCTTTCGCGCAACAAAATGGCAAATATTCTCTAAATTAATTTTACCAAGTACCAAACCAACCATTATTAATGCGCTAAAAATCAATGTAAGTATGTCGTTAATTGGTGTAATTATGGGAGAATTTTTAGTTTCTAAAGAAGGTATCGGATATTTAATTACGTATGGTTCTCAAGTATTCAACTTAGATCTTGTTATGTCAGGTGTTATCATTTTGTGCATAGTTGCAACTATGATGTATTATTGTGTTTTATGGATTGAAAAAAAATTTCATTAAGCTTAAAAAAAAAACAGTGAATAATGATGTGAACCCTGTTTAGGAGACATCAATAAAAAGCAGTATACTAAAAAGAG
>ERZ1643251.2012-NODE-2012-length-21551-cov-5.734927_pt1 | contig 21551 bp, 19 predicted proteins | sample MGYA00579261_ERZ1643251 | MGnify/ENA primary metagenome ERZ1643251 (study PRJEB29033, sample SAMEA4952267) | chicken gut metagenome | biome: Broiler Chicken; feature: Gastrointestinal Tract; material: Caecum | place: Ireland | collected 2018 | study: Broiler... | reverse complement strand
ATTATATATTTATCATATCACAAAAATAGTCGAATGTGTAAAAAAATTTCAACCTAGTGTAGAACAATAGGTTGAGTAAACACGAAATTCAGTTATTAAAATATATGAATCAAATCATCTACCTACTCATAAAATGATTTACATATAGTCCATATTAAATCTATATTGTTCTCATAGTTTCATCTTAATTTCCTTATGTTTTTATTCTTTCTTTTGTGAGATTTTAGTTAGATCTTTTAAGAATTGTTTACTCTTTAAATACAGTCCAGTATAATCGTCATAATATTCATCTAAGAACTTATCAATTCCATTCTTAACACTTGTACTAATATCAAGTTTAGAAATCTTTGAAATATCTACATAATAAAACATACGAATGAGTTTAACTACACGTTCATCAACAACAGTTTCATCTTTTCTACAATGGTTACAAAGATAACCACCACGACGAGCCGAAATGGTTGAAATGGAATTGGTTCTTCCACAGACCGCACAACGATCAATAACTGGCATAACTCCTAAATAGTCTAAATATTTAAGTTCTAAAATATTGGTAATCACTGCTGGATCAAAACCTTCATCAATCTTTTTTAATCCGGCAATTAACAATTCGTAAATTTCACCATTTCCATTTTGTTTCATTACTTGTTCTGCTAGATCGACTAAAAAAGACGCATAACTAATACAAATAATATCAGTTTTAATTTTTTTGAAAATGTTAATGACATCCGCTTCGGTTAAAATCGATAGTTTCCCTTCTTTGTAAATAATTTGAAATTTTCCATAAGTTAATTTCCCAGTTGTACTTCTGAGTGGACTCTTTAATCGTTTCGCCCCCTTAGCAATACAAGTAATAAGACCATGTGTAGGTGTCATAATTCCTACAATTTTACTCGTGTCTTTATAATCTCTTTCACTAACAATAATACCTTCTACTTCAATCATAGCCTCATCTCCTAAAGTTCTTTTCTATTATACCAAAACCAATGGGTTTGTTCAAATGACAGATTTCTTAAATTTGAATATAAAATTTTACAAATATCAGAAAAGGTAGATAGAAAAAACAGGAATTTGCATTCCTATTTAATCATCCTCACTACTTTCTATATTTTTTAAGAAATCATCAATGGTTAAGATCCGTTCATCGACTTCTTTTAAAGATACATCTTCTTTAGAAATGGATACTACTTTTTCTTCTTCTGTATCTTTTGTTACAATGGTAGGAACTTCATAAATATCATTAATTTTCTTTTTACTAATGACACTACCGGTAGAATAACGATCCATAATTGGGAAATCGGTATTTTTACGAGTAATGAAATCCGTACCAATTCGCATACCTAATAAAGTTTTATTAGAAAGAATATAAGTAGCTAAAATATAATAAGGATTCGTTTTAACATCACGTACAACTTGAACACCACGACGCGCTCTGGTTGTTTTATCAAATTCACTGAGTTTAACTCGTTTTGCGGTATTCTTTGAAGTAATGACTGTTAAATAATCGGCATCGCCATTAAATAGATGAGCACTAACAACTTCATCTTCTTTTAAGGAGATGGCTTTTACACCTGAACTTTTCGTACTTGTAACAGGAATTTCTGAAACATCGTACCACAATCCTAATCCTCTTCGTGTGGTAATAAAGACTTCGGTATAGTTAGAGTCTGTAATACTAAGTAGAGTATCTCCTTCTTTTAACTTCATGGCGACTAATGGTTTAGAATAACGTTGAACTTTAAAGTCACCAATTAAAGTACGTTTTACCATACCATTTTTCGTAAACATCGTAATATAACGTTCTTTTTCAAAATCAAAGACAGGAACACTACCAATAATATTTTCACTAACACCTAGTTTAATGACATTACTAACATGTTTTCCTAGATCTTTCCACTTGATATCTGGTAATTCATAAACTGGAATATATAAATAATTACCTTGATCTGTAAAGAGTAATAACGTGTCCATGGTATTCATTTGGTACTTAGCTGTAACATAGTCACCCTCTTTTACCATCGGTTCTTCATCACTTACGGCACTATAACTACGCATACTAGTACGTTTTACATATCCATCATGGGTAACAACAACCATAACATCTTCTTTTGGAATCATACTCGTTGTATCAATCTTAATTTCTGCGATTTCATCTTTAATTTCTGTTTTACGAGGTGTCGCATATTCTTTCTTTACACTACGAAGTTCATTCTTCATGACTTGTTTTAATTCATTTTCATCTCCTAAGATTTTGCGTAATTGCGCAATTAATTCTTCTAGAGACTTTTGTTCATTCATGAGTTCTGTAACATCCGTATTGGTTAACTTATAAAGTTGTAATACCACAATTGCTTCCGCTTGTTCCATCGTAAAGTCATATTTCTTAACTAAGTTTTCTTTCGCATCCGCTTTGTTTTTACTCGCACGAATCGTTTTAATTACTTCATCTAAAATAGAAAGAGCTTTAATTAAACCTTCAATGATGTGCATACGTTTTAACGCGTGTTCCAAATCAAACTCTGTTCTTTTGGTAATCACATTTTTTTCGTGTTCAATATAGGCATCTAAGATAGGAAGAATGCCTACCGTCATTGGACGTTTATTGATAATCGCAACCATATTGTAATTATAAGATACTTGTAAATCTGTATTTTTATATAGATAATTTAAAATCAAATCTACATTCGCATCTTTCTTTAAATCAATGACAATGGATACCGGATTTTCTCGATCCGATTCATCACGAACTTCGGTAATACCATCAATTTTTTTATCTAAACGAATTTCATCGATCTTTTTAACTAAATTTTGTTTTACCACTTCAAAAGGAATTTCATGAACTACAATTTGTGATTTACCACGTTTTGTGACCACTTCGACTTTAGAACGTAATACGACTTTTCCACGTCCCGTGGTAAACGCATCAATAATTCCTTGTTTTCCTTGGGCAATTCCACCAGTTGGAAAATCGGGACCTTTAATAATATCTAGTAATGTGTCCAAACGACAATTTGGACTATCAATACGTTTAATCGTCGCATCAATCACTTCTCCTAAATTATGAGGTGGAATATTTGTCGCATAACCTGCACTAATACCCGTTGAACCATTGACTAAAAGATTAGGAAATTTAACAGGTAATACCGTAGGCTCTAATTCTGTATCATCAAAGTTCCAAGTCCATTCAATCGTATTCTTATTAATATCCGTAAAAAACTCATTACTAATTTTAGCTAAACGAGCTTCTGTATAACGCATCGCAGCGGCACTATCCCCATCCATCGATCCATTATTACCATGCATATCGATATAAGGCATTCCTTGTTTCCACCATTGACTCATACGAACCATCGCTTCATAAATAGAAGTATCTCCATGAGGGTGATAGTTACCAATTACATTACCAACCGTCTTCGCACTTTTACGATAAGGTTTATTATAGGTATTTCCATCTTTATACATCGCATATAAAATACGACGTTGAACCGGCTTTAATCCATCACGAACATCAGGAAGAGCACGATCTTGTATAATTGCTTTCGAATATCGTCCGAAACGATCGCCCATGATTTCTTCTAAGGAATATTCATAAATTCTTTTTAGTACATCATTCATAGTCTCACCATTTACTATTTTATCATAAGTACCCTTATTTTTCAAAGAAAAAATCATTTTTAATCAAAAAACTCAAATACCCCTCCCCATGAACTATGCGTTTTTCCGAAATTTAGTTTAACCTTTATTTTAAAAGGATAAATAGAGTGTTCACTTTTATAAAAAAATGCGATTTGTTAACAAATCATTTGATTAGTTTCTTGACTTCTAATCGATCTAATCCAAAATATTGTTTAAACAATTGTTGTTGTTTTAAAGACATCTGAGAATAGATTTCTGCTAGTAAATCAAAATCATTCTCATCAAACGCATCCATACAATTCTTTACATCTTGAAAAGAATATTTGTGAATCTCTCCTGATAAAGATTCCTTGATTTCGTTTGGAATATATTGTCTTGTAGTGATTTTTTCATATCTACGTAAATAAAGAATCATTTGATTATAAATCACTCTTTTTTCATAACTGTGAAAGGAATAATTTTCATGATTTTGATAAGTATAAAGAGCTTGAGTTAAACCAATCAGTCCGGTAAGAACTAATAAATCTTTTAACATTTTAGGTACTTCATGCATATCTTTAATAATATTGATAATAGTTATAGCGTTATAATCATAGAAGGTTTCTAATGATGTTTGTTGTGGTTTGAATTGAGTCGCAAAGCGATCATTTTCTTTTTCTGTCCATTTTGTTTCTTTACTAATTTTTTCTATTTCTTTTAATAAGTCCATAAATAATCTCCTCTCTTTATTTAGAAAAAAAGAAGTAAATTACTTCTCTTAACTCTTTTGATAGTGATCTTCTAATGAGAATTCGACATTCTCATTAATCCATTCTTTTCTAGGCTCTACTTTGTCTCCCATTAGGACACTAACTCTTTTTTCAGCTAGAGCTCCATCAATAATATTTACTTTTACGAGACTACGACGATCTGGATCCATCGTTGTTTCCCATAATTGATCGGCGTTCATCTCACCTAAACCTTTATATCGTTGAATTTCACATTTTTTACCTTTAAATTTTTCTTCGGTTAATTCTTTTCGATCTTCTTCTGTCCATGCATATTCACTTTGTTTTCCACAGGTTATTTTATAAAGTGGTGGCATGGCAATATAAAGGTGTCCTTCTTCAATGAGAGGCTTCATATAGCGATAGAAGAACGTTAGTAAAAGAATTTGAATATGGGCACCATCATCGTCGGCGTCAGTCATAATAATGACTTTATCGTAATGAGAATCTTTTACGTCGAAGTCACTTCCTACTCCTGCCCCAATGGTATGAATGATGGTACTAATTTCTTCGTTCTTTAACATTTCTTCTAATTTTGTTTTTTCGGCATTAATAACTTTTCCACGTAATGGTAGAATGGCTTGGAATTTACGATCACGTCCACCTTTCGCACTTCCACCTGCAGAATCTCCTTCGACTAAGAAAAGTTCATTGATTGACGCATCTTTTCCTTGTGCCGGTGTTAATTTACCACTTAAGATTCGCTCTTTCTTATTTTTATCTTTTCCAGCACGTGCGGCTTCACGAGCTTTACGAGCTGCCTCACGAGCAACTTTACTTTTTAACATTTTCTCTAAGATTTTATCGGCAGCTTCTTTGTTTTCTTCTAAGAAATATTGTAGTTTTTCAGAAACAATATTATCCACAATATTACGAGCTTCACTAGTTCCTAGTTTACCTTTTGTTTGTCCTTCGAATTGTAATAATTCTTCTGGGATTTGTAAACTGATAATAGCGGTTAAACCTTCTCTTGTATCATTTCCTTCAAAATTTTTATCTTTGGTTTTCAAATAACCATTACTTCTCGCATAATCATTGAAAACTCTGGTTAAAGCGGTTTTAAAACCAATCTCATGGGTTCCTCCATCATTGGTTTTAACGTTGTTTACGAACGAAATAAGATTTTCAGAATACGTTTCAGTATATTGCATCGCAATTTCTACACGAATTCCATCTTTGATTCCTTCAAAACTAACGATTGGGTGTAGCGTTTTACGTCCTTGGTTAATATCTTCTACAAAAGCTTCTAATCCTTTTTCATAATGATAGACTTCTTTTTTATCATCTTCTTCGTCAAAGACTTCAACGGTAAGTCCTTTTAAAAGAAATGCACATTCTTGCATTCTTTCACAAATCGTTGTGAAAGAAAAGTTTGTTGTGGAGAAGATTTCATCATCTGGCAAGAAACGAACCATCGTTCCTGTTTTATTCGTTTTACCAATCTTTTTTAATGGTTTATCTAATTTTCCACCATCTTTAAAACGAATAAAGTATTCATTACCATCACGTTTTATGGTTACTTCCATCCATTTACTGAGGGCATTAACAACAGACGCACCAACTCCGTGAAGACCACCAGATACTTTGTATCCACCCTCTTCAAATTTACCACCTGCATGTAATACCGTATAAATAACTTCTGGAGTAGACATTCCACTTTCGTGCATTCCAACAGGAACACCACGTCCTTCATCGGTTACAGATACACTGTGATCTTTATGAATGACAATTTTTATATGATTTCCATAACCATTTATCACTTCATCAATTCCATTATCGACAATTTCCCATACAAGATGGTGAAGACCTCTTTTGTCCGTAGATCCAATATACATTCCTGGACGTTTACGAACGGCTTCTAGTCCTTCTAATATTTTAATAGAGCTTTCATCATACTTTACCATCTTTAATCACCTTTTCTATTATAACAAAAAAAGCCTTATTTTTCAAAGCTTTCTTTTATTTATTTTTGTTTTTTGTAGGAACTTGAATGACATTAACCGTACGATGTTCAAAGTTTAAAGCTTCTAATACTTTTTTCATATCATCGATATTTAAAGCTTTAATTTCTTCTGTTCGATGATCATTCAGTTCACCATCATCAATCATATCTCTCATAATTTTATTATTCATGCGATAGATATTATCACTCATATAAATTTGTGAACTCAGAAGAACTTTTTTCATTCGTTCCACTTCTTCTTCGGTAATCGAAATTTGTTTAACACCTTCATCGATCGCTTTGATGACTTCGTTGACAAAGTGCGTTTCACTACTAATCATCATTAAGGCATGTTTATCTGTATAGACCACATGGATGCCAAAACTATCATCGATAATTCCCTTTTTCTTTAACTCTTCTACATAAAGTGAAGTATCATCAAATTGAAAACTAATTAATTCACCGATGTAAGTTTTAAGATCATGAAGGGATAAGTTAGGAAACGAATCTAGACGCATTTTATACGCAACAGTTACTTTTGGAATGCTTACTTCCATGGTTCGTTCTTCTTGTTTTTTGGAAACCTCATCCGGTTCATCCACTAAGCGAATCTTCACTGGTTGTTCTTTTTTTAAATGACGCTTTTCTTGATACTCTCGTACAATCGAAATCATTTCTTCTGGTTTTACATTTCCTGTAATAACCATAAACATATGGGTTGGATGATAGAACGTACGATAACAAGTATACAAATCTTCTTTGGTAATTTTACGAATACTTTCTACGGTTCCACCAACCGAATATTTCATTGGATGACGAACAAAGGCATTCTTTAAAGTCATTTCATACAACACATTATAAGGGTCATCTTCATACATCAAAAGTTCTTGTTCAATAATTCCCTTTTCTTTTTCTACATTTTCATCTGTAAAATAAGGACTTTCTACGTAGTACATCAAATATTCGAGATTCTCTTTGATATCCTCTGTCGTTTGAAACAAATAGGTTGTTTTATAATTAGAAGTATTCGCATTCGCACTTGCACCATGAGAAGAAAAGAATTCAAAAGGATCGGTTCCATCTTCTTGTTCAAACACTTTATGTTCTAGAAAATGGGCAACACCAAGAGGAACTTTAACAAATTCTTTTTCACCCTTCGGTACAAATTCATCATAGACAGATCCTAATTTAGTACTATAAGTGACATAGACTTTATTTACATTTTCATTAGGAACGACAAAAATTTGTAAGCCATTATCTAAGGTTTCGGTATAAACAGAAGTATCTAGACCTTTTAATTCAATTTTATTCATTTAGATCGCCCTCCAATAAGAAAATGGTATCAAGATATACGTTTTTTGCAAATTTTACAACATCTTCTTTGGTTACTTCTTTGATTTTTTGAATTCTCGTTTCCACATCATCTACGTGTAAATAAACATAACTGATATACGTATTAATAATAGCGGATGGACTATCAAATAATTCTTTACATCCACTAATATAAATCGTTTTTGCTTTTTCTACTTCTTCTTCTTTAAAGTTTCCTTGTATCATCGCTTTCAATTGACGTTTTACCAACGATACTGTTTTTTTATAATCTTCTTTATTAATTCCTGCGGTAATAAGTAATAACGAATTGACATTTAAATATCTAGAGTTTACTGTATAACAAAGAGAATGTTTTTCACGAACAATACGGAATAGCTTAGAATCACTACTTCCTCCTAAAATCATGTTATAAATATAGCCTACGTAAAAACGTTCAAAATCATTTTTAGGAGTCATTTTACATCCTATACTTAATGTACTTTGTTTTAACTTTTTACTTTCTTTAAAACTACGTGAACGTTTACGAATTTTTTTGTGTGTAATATAATGAGAAGATATTTTTCGTTTCAAGGTATTGACCGTAAATAATTCTTGAAACAATATTTTGACCTCTTCTGGATTCACATCACCACAAACAAAAATATCAATCACATCACTATGAATCATACTTTTATAATATTCATAAAGATTTTGTGGTGTTATTTTTTCTAAATCTTCTAAATATCCATGAATGTGATACGAAAGGGGTAATGTAGGATCTAAATGTTCCAACATCTTTTCAGTCGCATAATGTGTAGGTGCGTCATTCGCACTTTTAATTTGATTGGTTAAGGTTGTTTTTACCAATTCAAAAGGTTCTTTTTTAAATACCCCATTCTCTACATCAGGATGGAGTAACATTTCTAAAAAGAATTGAATGGATTTTTTCATCATCCCTGGTTCCGTATATTTTTCGTGTAACATCATCGCATCAAAGATCGTTAATACATAATTACCTGATAAAGAAGAACGAATTCCACAAGATACATTATATAAATTTTCGGTCTCAATGGCGAGTTCACGACGTCCTTGATACTGATGCTTAGATTCTAATAACATTTGATTCAAAAAATTACGAATCGTAATTTCTTCTTTACGCGCAGGTCGTTTAAAATTAACTTTTAAACCAACCGTTTTAAAACGTTTTGTAGGAATCACATGCAAGTGAAAGGAACCCATATCATATTGTTTATAATTCACTAGAATCACCTCTATCCTTAGTATATACCATAATTAAAATTTTATAAGATGGAGTTTAATGCGATTAAAATCATCGTATCAAAACTTTTTTCGCGTTCTTCACTTGTCGTTTCTTCTTTGGTAATCATGTTATCAGAAACGGTTAATAAACAAGCGGCTTCTTTTCCGGTTACGAATGCGTTGTGAAACAAAGCAAAAGATTCCATTTCTACCGCAAGGCAATGATTTTTGTGATACATTTCATCTGGATCAACTTGATTTCCATAAAATACATCACTGGAATAGATCCTTCCTTGATGTAAAGAAGCATTCATTTTTTTTGCACATAACGAAATCTGTTCATTTAAAGTTGGACTAGCACAACGAATTCGATTGGTATCCCCATTTTGATATAATCCGTAATTTGAATTCGAATAACATTCTGTAGCTAAAAGGACATCGTATAAGTGTAAATCTTTCGTATACGCTCCACAAGAACCAATACGAATAATACGATCGACATCGTAGAAGTGAAACAACTCATAAGAATAAATTCCCATACTAGGACATCCCATTCCCGATGCCATAACCGTTACTTCTTTTCCTTGATACGTTCCTGTATAACCTAACATTCCTCGTACATCATTGACAAGTTTTACATTTTCTAAATACTTTTCAGCGATATATTTCGCACGATAAGGATCGCCTGGCATTAATACAGTTTTTGCAATTTCACCTTTTTTTGCATTCATATGTGGTGTCATAATATTCCTCCTTAACAAAAAATAGTATAACTACTATCTTTTATAATATTTTCTAATTAATTTTTTTAATTCTTCAAAATTTTCATTTTTAATGATATCACGATAAAAAACTAAATTTACTCTTTTGTTCTTTGGTTTTACAACAATCATACGTTCATCCATTGACACATCACGAACCTCTGTCCAAAGAACAGAGAAGGTATTTTGATGAATGGTATCTTCAATGTGTTTTTCATCGATTTTTACTTGATGACGTCCAAAGGTTGTTTTTTTTCGTTCCAAAGTACGAATTTGTATACGTGTAAAAATCGCATTGGTAATGAAAATCAATAAGGTTACTAATAAAACCATTCCAATTAAACAAATCGTCATTAACAATTTGTTATTCATAAATATTTTAAAATTGATGACAACAGAGAGAAAAACAAAAAATAAAATGCACATAATATTCGTCGTACGATGTCTCTCTTTCAAATATTTTAATAAATGTTCTTTACGAACGGTATATGTAAAACTCATATCCTCACCCTACCTATCATCATTATAATATAATTCAAAAAATAAAGCAATCGTACAAATCATAATTCTTCTCTGTTAAAAGAAGAAAAAATAGATTTTCATCTATTTTTTACGACTTTTTCTTTGTTTTTTAGGTTCTTCTACTTCGGTGAAGATATGGGCTAAAGTAAGAGCCACTCCACCAATTAGAAAATAAATTAATTGTGAATCAATAAAAGTAAAACGAGACATCAAATCACCATTCACATACAACATTCCTTGATCAAAGAAGAAACGAATATATACAAGTGTGATATAGACATAATATCCAATATGAATTCCATGGTGAAGATCTTGATTTAATACGGATTGTTTTCTTGTGATTAAATCATAAAGTGTTAGTAATACATCTAAAATGACGATTAAAACTAAAGGAATGTAGATAGCTAAGTGAAAATAAGAAATTCCACTCATCGATAGTAATAGACAAGCAGTCCCCACAAAGGCAAAGAATAAATGAATCGGAAGTAAGAACTTACACATTGGAACCACCTCCAACTTCTAATACCCATTTACTTAAATAATCTACATATTCCATATACATGCTTAAATACGTTTGCGCTTCTGTAAAATCTAAATCTATTTCTTGGTGATAACTATTTTGTAACGAAGCAAAATCATTTTCCGCACTGGCACTACTATTTACTAGTAAGGCATTTAGTGTTTCTTCATAAGAATCATTAGTGTGTTGATCCTTTATTTTTGTCAAACTAGTAATCGGTAATAAAGGCAATGAGTAAATCTGTTTTTGTAACAAATATAAATCATTAATATTTAATTTTGTTTTTCCTTCTAATTTCCATAAACTCATTTCATCTAACATTTCCGTAACCATCATAAAATCATTTTGAATGGTTTCTAACTCTTCTGCAGTAAAAGTTCCTTCTGTTAATTGATTAATCGAATTAATGGTAACTTCTACTACCTTTTTGGTATCTTTAATATTGGTCATCGCTTTATTATCAAAATCATAAGTGATCGTTTGGTGTAGAGAAATCGCATGGCTGACATTGAAACAAATTCCATACCCTACAATTCCTAAAACGATGATCATACAAATATTTTTCAATTTATTAATCATTTAATCCTCTTCCTTACTTTCTAATTTTACTAATACTTCACGTGGTTTTGATCCTCGCGAAGGACCAATAATTCCCCGTTCTTCTAACAAATCAATACAACGTGCGGCTCGGTTATAACCTAAACGGAAACGACGTTGTAATAAAGACGCACTCGCTTTACCTTGAGAAACTACAAATTCTACAATTTCATTATAAAGAGGTTCTTCATAATCATCTTTACCATCTACCATAGTTGTAGCTCCACGATCTTCTTCCTCGACTAAGAAAGACTCATCGTAATGTGCTTTTTGTTGTTCAATGGTATAGTCAACAACACGTTTAATTTCTTCTTCATCGATATAAGTACCTTGAACACGAACTGGTGTCCCTTCCCCTTGCATCGAAAATAACATATCTCCTTTTCCAAGTAATTTTTCCGCACCCGTTTGATCCAAAATAGTACGAGAATCAATACCAGAAGATACGGCAAAAGAAATACGGGATGGAATATTCGCTTTAACCACTCCAGTGATGACATCCGTCGATGGTCTTTGGGTCGCAACAATTAAATGAATTCCTGCCGCACGTGCCATTTGTGTAATACGCATAATCGAATCTTCGACTTCTTTGGCCGCTACTAACATCAAGTCCGCTAACTCATCGATAATGACAACAATAAAAGGTAATTTACGCATTTGATCATCTTCAGAACGATTTTTATTTTGTTTTTCGACATAAGCATTATATCCAGCAATATTTTTAGTTCCACTACTACTAAATAGTTCATATCGATTTTCCATTTCCACAACAATTTTCTTTAGTGCGATGTTTGCTTTCTTAGGATCTGTAACAACCGGTGTTAAGAGATGTGGAACTCCATTATACATACTAAGCTCTACTTTCTTCGGATCCACTAAAACCAATTTTACTTCATCTGGTTTTGTACGCATTAAAATAGAAACAATAATACTATTGATACATACAGATTTACCACTACCGGTAGATCCAGCAACTAATAAGTGTGGTGTTTTATTAATCTCACAATACATCGGATCTCCCATGATGTCACGTCCAAGAGTAGCCAGTAACTTAGAATCCTTTTTATTTTTAGGAATCGCCTCTAAGATTTCACGAACAGAAACCATACTAGTGACTTTATTTGGAATTTCAATTCCAATGGTTTTCTTACCAGGGATAGGGGCTTCAATACGAACATCTTTCGCCGCAAGTGCGAGCGCAATCTCACGATGAATCCCTAAGATTTTACTAACCTTTGTTCCAGCTTTAATCTCTAATTCATATTGTGTAACCGTTGGTCCAATATGAGCGGCCACGACTTTTCCACTAATTCCAAAATCACTTAATACTTGTACAAGGGCTTTTACATTATCTTTAATCACTTCTTCATTCGCTTTATTATTTCGTTTTGGAGCTTCATTTAATAAAGTAATCGGTGGAAATTTATAACCTTTATTTTCGATAATTTCTCCTGTGGTTTCATTTACTTTTAATGTTTCAGCAGAAGTTTTAGGTTCTTCTTTCGTATGAATCAATTCATCCACACTACTGATCACCACTTTACCATCCGTTTCTTGTTCATAGTCATCTTCTGCTTTCTTAATGGCTTCTTTATCTTTTTTACGTAATTCTTTTCCACTCTTAATGGTTTCTTTCGCTTTACTTGCCATATATTGGATAGAATCTGCAATGGAAATACCTGTAAACATTACAAATCCCCCAATGAGCAATGCCCAAGAAACAATTTGTGTTCCTTCAATATCAAATAATTCTACAAATAAACAAGAGAAAATAGAACCAATTAACCCTCCCCCTTGAATATTAGAAATACTAACAGTAGAAGCTAAAAAGTTATCAACGGTTTCTTTAATAATTTCAAATCCTTTTAGATCGGTCTCATTTAAATATCCAATATGAGAAAATACTAAAATACCAATACAAAAGATATAAATACCAAATAATTTAGAGGTAAAATAATCAGGACGAGCACGTTTAATCATCATATAAACACCAATGATGAAAACGGCAACGAGTAAAACATTATACCAAGCACCTACTAGAAATGACGCAAAAGAACTTACCAGTTTACCAACAACACCAAAACGTCCAAATCCAATGATGGTAATAAGGATTAGAATCAGTCCTTGTAATTCCACTTCATAGCCTTGACTTTTCTTTTTTGTATCCTTTTTTTTCTTCTTTTTTGCCATGTTGTACCTCCTAGTTTCATCTTTATCATTATATCACGTATAACCTTAGAAACGCAATAAAAATAGTCCTAAGACAAATTCTCTTTGAGAAATTTTACAAAAAAAATTAGAATACTAAGTATTCCAATCTTTAAATGATTTCTTCATAAATATGAGGATTTTTTAATACTTCAATCATACGATCAATTTCCTCTTTCGTATTATAGAAATAAAAACTAATGCGACAAGTATTTTTAATTCCAATTTCTTGATTTAAGATCTTCGCACAATGACTACCAGAACGAATCGAAATGTGAGAACGATTCAAATAAATGGCTAAGTCTTGAGCAAAAATTCCTTCATAATTAAAAGAAATAATACCACTTTGACTATGTTCATTATAAATGGTAATTTGGGGAATTTCTTTCATACGTTTGACCGCATATTCTTTTAATTCTAATTCATATTGATGAATACGATCCATTCCCAGTTGTTCTAGATATTGAACGGCTTCTCCAAGTCCAATAATACCCGCAATATTCTGAGTACCAGCTTCATATAAATCTGGAGAAGCGTGATACAAACGTTCTCCATTCGGTGCGAAGCTCGCATTCATTCCTCCACCATACGTAATGGGTTTTAAATGAGGGAGTAAATCTTCTTTGACATATAATACCCCAATTCCTGTAGGTCCACACATTTTATGACCTGAAAAAGTTAGAAAATCAAGATCTAATTTTTGAACATCAATCGGTAAATGAGGAACCGATTGGGCACCATCGATCACACATAAAATATGGTTTTGATGAGCAATCTTAATCATCTCTTCAATCGGTCTTACATCGCCAATCACATTCGTAATATGAGCAAGACTAATTACTTTCGTACGAGGTGTAATTGCTTGTTTTAGGTTTTCAATTGTCACTTCATAGTTCGAATCCAACTCAATATAACGTACTTTAATTCCCTTTTTATCTTCGAGTTCAAACCAAGGTAATAAATTCGATGCATGTTCACTGACCGTTACTAATACTTCATCATTTTCTTGTAATTGATTTTCAAAATAACCAAATACAATACGATTTAAAGAATCTGTTGTGCCACTCGTAAAAATAATTTCTTTGGTAGATTTTGCATGAATAAAATCTTTTATGATTTTTCGACTATTCGCATATTTTTCATCTACTTTGATACTATTATCATAATCACCACGATGGGCATTCGCGGTATACTTTGTATAATAATCTACAATCGCATCCACCACTCTCTGTGGTTTTAGCGAAGTCGCACCATTATCAAAATAAATCAGATCATTTTTTAAGATCGGAAAATCTTCACGATGCATACCATCACCTCCAATTCTCTATTTTATTATATTCTTTTTCTTCTTTTTTCTGAAATGTATTCGTCCCTACTATCTTTATTATATGGCAATAAATAAAAATATGTTTAAAAAATTTTTTTCGTCACATTATAATAACGAATATTCGCAGTATTCACGAAAGAATGAGACTCATTCTTTTTTCTTCGTTTTCACGTATACTATAATAAAATTATAGATAATTGTCAATAAGTTTTGCGAACAATATCTGATGTGTGTTATAATAGCCATTAAAAGGAATAAGGTGATAAAATGGAATATAATATATATTGTGATGAAAGTTGTCATTTATCAAGCAACAAAAGTGATTATATGTTAATTGGAGCTCTTTATTGTCCAAAAATTAAAGTTCAAAAAATTAATGAATATATCAATCATTTAAAAGAAAATTACAATCTTTCAAGAAAGATTGAATTAAAATGGAATAAGGTAGATAAAAAGACTGAAAAACTATATTTAGATATCATTAACTATTTTTTTAATAATGATGATTTAAAATTTAGAGTTATTGTAATCGATAAAAAGAAATTAAATCATGAGAAATATAATCAAACAGAAAATGATTTCTATCATAAGGCATACTATAACATGTTAAAATATATCATTAATCCAGGAAATTCTTATAATATTTATCCAGATATCAAAGATACAAACTCCTATTATTATCATCAAATAATGTTAAAATATTTAAGAATAAAGATTTCTGACACTAATAAAAAAACAATAAAAAAAATACAACCAATCAGATCATACGAATCATCCATTCTTCAAATTAATGATATATTAATTGGAGCCTTATCTTATTATTATCGCCATTTAGAAGGTAATCCTGTTAAATTGAATATAATAAATGAAATTCAAAAATTATACAAAAATGATTTTGATACAACTTCTTACTGTAGTAATACAAAATTTAATATATTTATTTGGAAGTCAAGAGATGACATTGACTAAAAACAAATGTGGTTTAAATATTCCATTACCAAATACCATGACAGATGATGAATTATATTCTTATTTTGTAAAAAATATATATCATGGTAATTTAAAAATAAATGGAATGAATGTAAAAGTATTTACTACACCTTTTGAAGACAATCGAATGCAAGGATTTTTTCATTTAACAACCAAAACAAAAAAGAATTTTGGAATTAAAATTAGGATGAGAGAACAACGCGCATATTTTATTAATTATATTGTTCCAATGATTAATAATTATTCCAAATGTAAAACTTGTGACGATAATAATTGTTCAAAAATTAAAATCTGGACTGCCCCTTATAAAAACACAAAAAGAACAAAAATATTGTATAGTAATCACTGCCATAGTTATATTATAATTTTAGAGCAAAAGAAAAATGATATGTTCATCATTAGTTCTTATTTAATTGATGAACCAGGTTATTTAAATAAAGTTTTAAAAGAATATTACAAATACCAAAAAAACTCTTAACGAGTTTTTTTAATCTAAAACGGATAACGCAACTTATAAAAAGTTGCGTTTCCAGGACTCATATAACCCTTGGTCATTGAGTAAGATATACTTTAACATAAATAAAACATAATGTCAATAGTATAGAGAACATCCGTCTATTCTCAATATTAGTATATCATAAAAATTCATAAATATAACTTTTTTTACAAAAATTTAGATAAAAGGTGTGCTATAATAAAAATGGAGATGATAAAAATGGAATGTATCTTTTGTAAAATTATAAATGAAGAAATTCCTTCTTATACGATTTATGAGGATGATAAAGTAAAAGCGTTCTTAGATATTGAACCAGATGTGAATGGACATACTTTAATTATTCCAAAAAAACATTATACCGATATTAGTGACTTAGATAATGAAACGCTCACTCATATTTTTGATGTAGCTCGTTATTTAAAATCATTAATGGAAACGAAATTACAAATCGATGGTTTAACGTTAGTTCAAAATAATGGAGATGTTCAAGAAGTGAAACACTTTCACTTACATTTAAAACCTCATTATCAAGAAGAACAAGTATTATTACCTGTTGAAGATGTCTATGAAAAACTAAAAGAGTCCTAGGACTCTTTTAATTTTGTGTAACACTTTGGATTTCATCCCAAGAAAAACCTTTCTGATATAACTTCTCTTTCACTTTTTGTTGTAAAAGAGTTCCTTGGTACTTTTTAGATAATCGTTTTACTTGTTTTTCATACTCTTTTTGAATCACCGAAGAATCAGATTTTTCCATCATAGAAAAAACTTCTTCGATCATCCCAGTATCATAACCTAAATCACGAAAATAATAGAGTAATTTTTGGTGCATCATATAAGAAGAATATTTTTTATTCGCCTTTATTTTCTTTTGCATCAACCCAAAGAGTTTATCTTTCACCATGGATAAATCAATATGTTCCATTTCTTTTGCAATACACTCGGAAGAAACACCTAACTTTTCTAATTCCCCACGAATTTTATAAGGTCCCATCGTTGATAAGTGTAGCTTATCGGAAATAAAAGCTTGGGCAAAACGTTCATCGTTAATAAGACCCACTTCTTTTAATTGGTCCATACATTGTTGTTCTTCTTTTGGCGATAAAGAATATTTAGATAAATACTTTTGTATTTCTTTTTCACTACGTAATCGTATCGAAATATATTTCACGGCTTTGGTATAAACATCATAAAAACTAGTCTCACTAAAGATCTGATCCAATAATTCACTGTCGATTTCTTTTTTATACAATAAATTGTATTTTAGAATCACTTCATCATAAGTAGTTACTTTGTGATGATTCCCAATGATTAGTTGATATTTTCCATTACCTAATTTTTTTATTTTATGTATAACCATTTTATCACCTTCTTATCACAAGATTTTTAAGACACAAATAAAAGGATTTCTCCTTTTATTTTCCCTTTTATTTTACGACAGCTAGAACTACCGTTTCTTGGTTCAACACTTGTGCGAGCTGTTCATAAACCTTATTGAGTGGCAACATATAATTCTCTCGTAAATGACTTTTGACATTTTCATTACATTTCCTTGAATTTTCCTCTACAAATTCATAAATCATTTGTTCTACTTCTCGGGGACAAGAATCTATGTTATCATGATTTTCTCTTTTAAAAATATTGATAATATCATCTGCAAGATGAGCATTATAATCTAATTTTTCAAGTGCGTTGTCATTATAATCAATCGTTTGATACATTCTCTTCAACAAATCTACTAAAAGATTCATTCGTTCTTGAACTGGTGTTTGTTCCTTAATGTGTTGCTTCATGGAATGTAAATTTTGTGCGGTTATCTTACGACTATGATTGACCACATAATTATTATAATCCGTTTGATTTGAAATAATCGTTTGGCGTACTTCTTCTTTTGGAAAAATAACATTCATATGGTGTAACTGTAAATAATACTCAATCCGATCAACTAATAGATTCTCACCAGTTTTCCCCTCTTCGCGTAAAGCGAGTTCCATTTCATTTGGGAATATACTTAATTGATTGGTATATTCACCATATAGTCTTTCCAATTTCAATATGATCACCTACCTACTTACAGTATATCATGAAAATACGAAACTTGAACAAAGTTCACAAAAATTTAACAAAAAAAGAAAACAAAACTGTTTTCTAAATACGATCTACGGTCATTAAATTTGTTGTTTGAGCTTCTAAGTTATTAGAGAATGTTCCTGTCATAATAATCGTATCTCCAGGATTTAAATTAGCCATTTTCTTTGCGGCATCCTTTGATTTCTCTAATACATCTTCGACAGAATCATAAACAGGAATGACAAATGGATAAACACCCCAATTAAGCGTTAGTTTATTCGCAACTTCTTCACTGGTACATCCAGCAAGAACGATGCTTTTGGGTTTTAGATTACTAATACGTTTCGCTGTATAACCACTCATCGTTGGTGTAACGATGGCTTTAATATCTAGAACATGTGCGGCTTCTACTACAGCATGAGCAATCGTACTTGTAATATTTTCATGACGTAAATCCGCAAACTTACGACTATAATCATAATTTCTTTCCGCATATTCACAAATAGAAGCCATGTATTGTACGGTTTCGATTGGGAACTTACCAGTAGTTGTTTCTCCACTTAACATAACCGCATCGGTTCCTTCTAATACCGCATTAGCTACGTCACTAACTTCAGCACGTGTAGGACGTGCGTTTTTCTTCATCGATTCTAACATTTCAGTGGCAACCACACAGATTTTTCCACGTTCGCGAACACGTTTAATAATATCTTTTTGAATAATTGGTAATTCATATACAGGTACTTCCACACCTAGATCTCCACGGGCAACCATAATACCACTACATTCTGGAATAATTTCATCTAAGTTGTTTACTCCTGTACGACTTTCAATCTTAGCAATTAACTTAATATCTGTACGATTTTCTTCTTCTAAGATTTTCTTTACTTCTAAAATATCTGCTCGACTATTAACAAATGATAAAGCAATAAAATCAGCTTCATGACGGCAAGCATAAATAATATCTTCACGATCAGCTTCACTAACAAATGGAATATCTAAGTGAACACCAGGAACACTTAAACTCTTCTTGTTTCCAAGAACTCCACCGTGTAATATTTTACAAGTAACGCCATCTTCTTCTTTCGAAGTAACAATGACTTCCATTAAACCATTTTCAAGTAAAATAGAATTTCCTACTTGTAAAGATTCAATCGCACTAGGATGATTTACAGAAAAACGTTCTTCATTTCCTAATACGTTTTCTTTCACAATACGAATGGTTTTCCCTTCTACTAGATTGATACTGTCATTTTCTAACATTCCATTACGGAATTCTGGCCCTTTTGTATCATATAAAATACCAATGTGTTTTCCGGTAATTTTACGTACTTCATGTACCGATGCGACTACATTTTTCTTTTCTTCATCGGTCGCATGCGAAAAATTGATACGAGCAACATTCATTCCAGCATCAACCATTTTAGTCATAATTTCTACTGGACAACTAGATGGTCCAATACTACAAATAATCTTAGTCTTTTTCATCAATATCACTACCTTCTTTTTTCCACAAGTCCCATTTTATCATAAAGTTAACGCAAAATAAACCCTATTTTTCTATTTTTTTCTTACTTTTCGTTAATTTTTATTTGGAATTCCGTTTTATGATAAAAAACTGAAAGAAGTCTGAATATAGTATAATACTTAATCCAAACAAAGTCTATTTTTGTTTGTTATCTATAAATATTACATCTTACGATTATTCAATCACTCTAATAATATTGAAAAAATGAAAATAACCTCCGTAATTTCGTCGTGCAATCATTTAATTAGTGCAAGCTAATATTAGAGAAAATTAAAAGACTTATTTCCGGTTGCTTATTCTAAACCTGTAATAAGTCTTGTAAATTAAATTTTGTTTTTTAAAACTGCATTTAGTTTAAAAATTCACGTAAAAATGAAAAAGACCTAAGGCTTCTAAAGTTTCCTAGGCACATCTCGATGAGCAGTATACACTATTTATTGATAAAATGCAATACTCTTGAAGAAATTTTTAATCATTCTTCTTTTTTCCTTTTTTTCTTACTTTTTGACACTTTTTGCAATAATAAGTTCCTCTACCTCCAACTTTAATTTTAACAATCTCACTTCCACATTCGGGACAGTTCTCCCCTTCTTTTCCATGAACAAATAGTTCATTTTGAAAAAGTCCATGAACACCTTGACTACTTTCATAACTTCGAATCGTAGTACCACCTAACTGGATTGCTCTTTCTAAAACATTTTGGGTATTTTGAATGATGTTCTCGCAATCTTTTTGCGTAAGATCCATACATGGCGTCAATGGATTTAGATGAGACAAGAATAAGATCTCATCCGCATATATATTTCCAATCCCAGTAATAATACTTTGATCTAATAAGACTGATTTGATAGGTAATCGTTTCTTTTTATATTTATTTAATAAGTACTGCGTATTTAAATGATCATCCCACGGTTCTAATCCCAACTCATTTAAAGGTTTACGATCATACAAATCTTCCGTTTTATATAAATACATACGTCCAAACTTACGTGTATCTTGATAACGTAATTCTGTACCATCTGTAAATTCAAAAATCACATGTTCATGTTTATTCACTTCTTCACGCGGACTCTTTAAAAAGAATTTTCCTTCCATACGTAAATGACCTAATAAGGTATAATCTCCAAAAGAAAACAACAACCATTTTCCACGACGTTCGATATCCTCAAGTTCTTTTCCTTTTAAGATTCTTTTAAATTCATCCACACTAGGATATTCAATCATTTTCGGATATAAAACACGTACTTCTTTTATTTTCTTGTGTAACACCTTTAATTTTAATGTTTCTTTTACGGTTTCGACTTCTGGTAATTCTGGCATACTTCCCACCTCAAAATCCATTATAACAGAAAAAAGAAAAAAGCTATAAACTTTTTCTTTTCCCATATATGTTTTCTAAATAATATTCCATTAATTCTAATGGTGTATGTTTTTCTGCACCATCATTCCCAAAATTTCTAGAATCAATCAATCCTTCATTTAATTCTAGTTGGTAACAAATTTTTATATTATAATCAGAAATTGTTCTACAAAAAGCAAGAAGAGACTCTTGTTGCTTATCTGACAACTGGTCAGATAAGATAAACATTCCGGTTTTCCCATACTTTTCAATATCC
>ERZ1643251.2011-NODE-2011-length-21553-cov-9.444227_pt1 | contig 21553 bp, 19 predicted proteins | sample MGYA00579261_ERZ1643251 | MGnify/ENA primary metagenome ERZ1643251 (study PRJEB29033, sample SAMEA4952267) | chicken gut metagenome | biome: Broiler Chicken; feature: Gastrointestinal Tract; material: Caecum | place: Ireland | collected 2018 | study: Broiler... | reverse complement strand
TCTTCGGCCTGTCCGGCACCGGCAAGACCACCCTGTCCACCGACCCCAAGCGTCTTTTGATCGGTGACGACGAGCACGGCTGGGACGACAACGGCGTGTTCAACTTCGAGGGCGGCTGCTACGCCAAGGTTATCAACCTGGACAAGGAGTCCGAGCCCGACATCTACAACGCCATCCGCCGGGATGCTCTGCTGGAGAACGTGACTGTGGACGCCAATGGCGTGTGCGACTTCGCTGACGGCTCCACCACCGAGAACACCCGTGTGTCCTACCCCATCGACCACATCGAGAAGATCGTGCGCCCTGTGTCCGCCGCTCCCGCAGCCAAGAACGTCATCTTCCTGTCTGCTGACGCTTTCGGCGTGCTGCCCCCCGTTTCCGTGCTGACCCCCGAGCAGGCTCAGTACTACTTCCTGTCCGGCTTCACTTCCAAGCTGGCCGGCACCGAGCGCGGCATCACCGAGCCCACTCCCACCTTCTCCGCCTGCTTCGGCCAGGCCTTCCTGGAGCTGCATCCCACCAAGTATGCAGAGGAGCTGGTAAAGAAGATGGAGGCCTCCGGCGCCAAGGCTTACCTGGTGAACACCGGCTGGAACGGCACCGGCAAGCGTATCTCCATCAAGGATACCCGCGGCATCATCGACGCCATCCTGGATGGCTCCATCCTGAAGGCCGAGACCAAGACCATCCCCTACTTTAACCTCTCTGTTCCCACCGCTCTGCCCGGCGTGGACACCGGCATCCTGGATCCCCGGGACACCTACGCAGACGCCAAGGAGTGGGATGCCAAGGCTCAGGACCTGGCTGCCCGGTTCATCAAGAACTTCGTGAAGTACACCGGCAACGACGCCGGCAAGGCTCTGGTTGCCGCTGGCCCTCAGCTGTAATCAAAACCCCATAGCGTTTTACCCCCTCCCGATTCCGGGAGGGGGTTTTTCGTAGTTAAAGGGGTGCATACAATGGGGATGAGGTGATGAAAATGTCCATTGTCAATCCGGCGGTGTCCTATGAATCCTGCCGGGAAATGCTTCAGACCCTTGCCGCTGACTGCCCCTGTGCACGGCTTCGGAGTCTGGGCTGCACCCCTTTTCGGCGGCAGATGCTGGCGCTCAGTCTGGGCACCGGGGAGCGGTCGGTGCTTTTTTCTGCCGCCCACCATGCCAACGAGTGGATTACCGCTTTGGTTCTTCTGGAATTTGCCCGGGACTGTGCACGGGCCCTGAAAGAAAATGACACCCTTCTGGGGGTATCTGCCAGGGCTTTGGCGGAAGTCTGCACCATCCACCTGGTGCCCCTGGTAAACCCGGACGGGGTGGACCTGGTCACCGGGGCTGTGGCTCCTGACAGTCCCCAGTACGCCCTGGGGGAGAAAATCGCCGCCCATTACCCGGAAATTCCCTTTCCCGAGGGCTGGAAAGCCAACCTTTTGGGGACGGATTTGAACCTGAACTACCCGGCGGGCTGGCGGCAGGCCCGGAAAAACAAGGCCCTGCTGGGGGTCACTGCTCCGGCGCCCCGGGACTATGTGGGGAGCAGTCCCCTGAACCAGCCGGAGACCCGGGCCCTGGCGGCCTTTACCCGGGAGGTTCAACCGGAGGTGGTGGTGGCCCTGCACAGCCAGGGGCAGGAGATTTACTGGCAGTACGGCGGTCTGGAAATCCCCGGAGCCCGGGAGCTGGGGGAGGCTCTGGCTCAGGTCAGCGGCTATGCTCTGGCGGACACCCCCTATCTTTCCGCCTTCGCCGGGTACAAAGACTGGTTTATCAAGACCTTCCGCCGCCCCGGCTACACCGTGGAGGTGGGGCTGGGGGAGAACCCCCTGCCCCTTGCCCAATTCCCGGAGATTTACAGAAGCTGTCTGCCTTTGCTTCTTACCGCCGCTTTGGGAAAAATACCTGTTGACAAATGGGGAGAAGGGGAGTAATATAAGCATAGAATTATTTTATTAACTTTTCTTTAGAGAGGTGAGACCCTTGACCCAGCGGGAAAGACAGATTTTGCAGCTGATTGCTGCCAATCCCATGATCTCCCAGCAGGAGCTGGCGGAGGCTCTGGGGATTACCCGCTCCTCCGTGGGGGTGCATATTTCCAACCTGTCCAAGAAGGGCTACATCGCCGGGAAAGGCTATGTTCTCCGCTCCGGCAGCTACTGCGTGGTGGTGGGGGGCGTGAATGTGGACATCGGCGGCGCTTCCTTCGGCGCTCTGGTTCCGGCGGACTCCAACCCCGGTCATGTGACTGTGAGCCTGGGCGGGGTGGGACGGAACATTGCCCACAATCTTGCCCTGCTGGGGCAGGAGGTGAAGCTTCTCAGCGCCTTCGGTGAGGACATTCACGGCCAGCAGGTGGCCGCCTCCTGTCAGGAGCTGGGGATTGACGCCAGCCATGTGCTCCGGGTGCCGGGAGGTACCACCTCCACCTATCTGTATATTGCAGACCCCCAGGGGGAGATGGTGCTGGCGGTTTCCGACATGGAAATCTGCAACCAGATTACCCCCTCGTACCTGGCTGCCAACCTCTCCACCCTGCAAAACGCCCAGGTGGTGGTGACAGACACCAATATTCCCAGAGAATCTTTGGTGTACCTGGCGGAAAACTGTACGGCGCCGTTGTTCTGCGACCCGGTTTCCACCAAGAAGGCGGAAAAGCTCCTGCCAATCCTCCACCGGATTCACACCCTGAAGCCCAACCGGGTGGAGGCGGAGCTTCTGTCCGGGGTGAGCATCACCTCCCGGCAGGAGGCGGAAAAGGCCGCCCGGGTGCTGCTGGATAAGGGGGTTCAGCGGGTGTTCCTCTCCATGGGGGGGCAGGGGATATACGCCGCCCAGGCGGATGAACAGCTGTGGGTGGATGTGATTCCCGGAAAGATGGTCAGCACCACCGGCTGCGGAGATTCTGCCGCCGCGGCTCTGGCCTGGGCCTATATGGAGGGACTGGGGCTGGAGGAGGCCGCCCGGGCCTGTGTAGCCGCCGGTTCCATCACCATGGAGGCGGCCGAGACCATCAACCCCGCCATGAGCAGTACGCTGCTTCAGTCCCGCATGGGGCTTTGAGCCATAAATAACATAGGATAAGGAAGGTAAATGATTATGCTTAACAAGTATCTGGACGTAAAACCTGAGGTAGCCGAAGCCCTGGCTGCCGGTAAGCCTGTGGTGGCTCTGGAGTCCACCATCATCTCCCACGGTATGCCCTACCCCCAGAATGTGGAAACCGCTCTGGCTGTGGAGAAGATTATCCGGGACAACGGCGCTGTGCCTGCCACCATCGCCGTCATCGGCGGCCGCCTGAAGGCCGGCCTCACCCCGGAGGAGATTGAATACTTCGGCAAGAAGGGCCAGGCCATCGCCAAGGCTTCCCGCCGGGATCTGGCTGTGCTGTGTGCCCGGGGGGAGGACGGTGCCACCACCGTTACCACCACCATGATTATCGCCCACATGGCAGGCATCAAGATTTTCGCCACCGGCGGCATCGGCGGCGTACACCGGGGGGCAGAGACCACCATGGACATCTCTGCCGACCTGGAAGAGCTGGCTCAGACCCCGGTGATGGTGGTCTGCGCCGGTGCCAAGTCCATTCTGGACCTGGGCCTGACCCTGGAGTACCTGGAGACCAAGGGCGTGCCGGTAATCGGCTACGGAACCTCTGAGCTTCCTGCTTTCTACACCCCCCACTCCGGCTTCTCCGTTGACTACCGGATGGACACCCCCCAGGAGCTGGCGGAGGCTTTCGCTACCCAAAACGCCCTGGGCTTCCGGGGCGGTATTCTGGTGACCAACCCCATCCCCGATGCATACGCCATGCCTGCGGAGACAATCAACGCCGCCATTGACCAGGCCGTTGCCGAGTGCAACGAGAAGGGCATCCACGGCAAGGAGACCACCCCCTTCCTGCTGGCAAGAGTCTCTGAGCTCACCGGCGGCGACTCCCTGGAGTCCAACATCCAGCTGGTATTCAACAATGCCCGGCTGGCTGCCAAGACCGCTGCAGCTTACTGCCAGCTGTAATTTCGCTTTTTACCGAAAGATTCCTCCCGGGCGTTTGCCTGGGAGGAATTTTTGTGTGTCCGGATGGGACAAGTTGTTTTTGCTTGCAAAACTTCCGGGATTGTGCTATAATTCCAGAAAGATGTAAGTTTTTGGGAAAGAATCCCCAGTCAGCCCATGTCAGGAGCAAGGTGAAAATGGAACAATATATCAAGGATTTCGTTTCTGTGGTCATCCCGGCATACAACTGTACCGCCTATATTGCCCTTGCCATCGACTCGGCCCTGGGGCAGCAGGTGCCGTTGGAGGTGATTGTGGTGGACGATTGCTCCACCGATGATCTGCCGGGGCTGATGACCCGATACCGGGAGGAGCCCCGGGTTCGCTATGTGCGAAACCAGGAAAATCTGGGGGTGGCCAAGACCCGGAACCGGGGTGTTTCCCTGGCCCGGGGGGAGTATGTGGCCTTCCTGGATGCGGACGATTACTGGGCGGAGGGAAAACTGCGGCTCCAACTGGAGAGAATCCGGCAGAAGCAAGCGGTAATCTGCTCCACCGCCCGGGAGCTGATGACCCCGGAGGGACAGCTTACAGGCTATGTGCTTCCTGTGAAGGAGGACATTACCTACCGGGATATGCTCCGGCAGAACCACATCGGCTGCTCTTCCGTTCTGATGAAAACCTCCGTTGCCCGGGAGTTTCCCATGCACCATGACGATGCCCACGAGGACTACCTCATGTGGCTGGAGGTTTTTGAAAAATACCGTTACGGCTGCGCCATCAATGAGCCCCTTCTCAAATACCGGCTTTCCACCACCGGAAAGTCCGGCAACAAGCTCCACTCCGCCCGGCTTACCTACCGCACCTATCGGTACCACGGCTTCGGGCGGTTCAAAGCCCTGATGTGTTTTTCCAGCTACGCTTTGTATGGGGTACAGAAATACTTTGGCTTTTTCCGGAAACGAGGTGCCAAGTGACACTGGAGGTTTTGCTGTCCTGTATGCACCAGAAGGATTTTTCCCTGGTGGAATCCTCCCGGCTTACAGGAGATGTGCTGATAATCAACCAATGTGACCGGGAGGATTTTGCCCAGGTTCCTACCAAAACCGGCACGGCCCGGATGTTCTCCACCCGGGAGCGGGGCCTGACCCGGAGTCGGAACATGGCCATTGAGAAATCCCATGCCGATGTGTGCCTTCTGTGCGACGATGATGAGGTTTTTGTACCGGATTATGAGAAAATCATTACAGAAGCCTATGAAAAGCTGCCCAAAGCAGATGTGATTGTTTTTAATATGACCAATCGGCCTGCCTCCCTGGGGAACCGGGTGCGGCAGCTTCACTTTCCCTATACCTGCCGGGTCAGCTCCTGGCAGATTTCCTTCCGCCGCCAGTCCCTCCTGCGCTCCGGCGTCCGGTTCGACACCCTGCTGGGGGCAGGCACCGGCAACGGCGGGGAGGAGGAGCTGAAGTTCCTTACGGACTGCCGCCGGGCAGGACTGTCCATTTACTATGTGCCGGAGGCCATTGCCTCCGTAGCCCAGGAGGTCTCCACCTGGTTTCACGGCTATACGCAGACCTATTTTGAGAACCGGGGGGCGACCACCCGGTATATCCTGGGGCTTCCGCTGGCCCTTGTGTACGCTGCGTACTACGCAGTGAGCAAACGGAGCCTTTACACCCTCTCCCCCTGGCAGGCTTTCAAAGCTACCTGCCGGGGCATGAAGGGAAACCGAATCGGAAAGCTGGCCAGGAGCCTTCCGGGAAAGGCAGGGGATGAAAAACCGTAGTACAGCGTTCATTCTTTCAAGATTACTGTCATAAGGAGTATCAAACATCCATGATTCAGAATTTCAAGGCCTTCTGGGCTGAATTTATGAAATACAAAGACCTTCTGAAGCTTCTGGTGGTCAAAAATGTGAAGCTCAAGTACCGCCGCAGCTTCCTGGGCTATGTGTGGAGCATTCTCAACCCCCTGCTCATCATGGTGGTTATGACCATTGTGTTTTCCACCATGTTCAGCCGGAACATTGAAAATTTCCCGGTGTACCTGTTCTGTGGTCAGCTGCTGTTCAATTTTATGAATTCCTCCACCCATCAGGCCATCTTCTCCATCACCAGCAGCAGCGCCATGCTGAAAAAGGCCTATGTGCCCAAGTATATCTTCACCCTGGCCCGGATTACCAGCGGCATGGTGGATCTGGTGTTCTCTCTGGGGGCTCTGGTGCTGGTGATCATTGCCACCCAGGCTCGGGTCACCTGGCACGCCCTGCTGTTCCCCTGGGTCATCTTCCAGCTGTATGTGTTCACCGTGGGCCTGGGACTGTTCCTGGCCCAGGCCAATGTATTCTTCCGGGACATTCAGTATATCTACAATGCGGTGACCACCGCCTGGATGTATCTGACTCCCATCTTCTATCCCCTGGAGATGCTGCCCCAGAATTTGCAGTGGATTGTTACCCATCTGAACCCCATGTACTACTATGTGGGTCAGTTCCGGGACATCATCTACTATGGACGGCTCCCCTCTGCTGAGCTGACCCTCCTGGGCTGCGGCGCTGCCCTGATTATGCTCCTCATCGGTGCCTTCAGCTTCCGGAAAACCCAGGACAACTTCATCCTGTATATTTAAGAGGTAACCCATGGACGATAAAAAAGTGATCATTGACGTGGACCATGTGACCATCCGGTTCAACCTGGCCAGTGAAAAGATTGACAACCTGAAGGAATACTTCATTAAGCTGGTGACCAGAAAGCTTATGTTCCAGGAGTTTCTGGCGGTGAAGGACGTGAGTTTTCAGGTGCGGCAGGGAGAGGCCTGGGGCCTCATCGGCACCAACGGCTCCGGTAAGTCCACCCTTCTGAAAGCCATCAGCGGCATCCTCAAGCCCTACAAGGGCACCATTACCGTAGACGGCTTCATCGCACCTCTCATCGAGCTGGGGGCCGGCTTCGACCAGGAGATGACCGCCCGGGAAAACATCTTCCTCAACGGCTGTGTGCTGGGGCATACGGAGCAGTTTATGAAGGAGCATTTTGACGAAATCGTGGACTTTGCGGAGCTTCACGATTTCCTGGACTCCCCCCTGAAGAACTTCTCCTCCGGTATGCGGGCGAGACTGGGCTTCTCCATTGCCACCATGGTCAAGCCCCAGATTCTCATTGTGGATGAGATTCTCTCTGTGGGCGACTACAAGTTCCGGCAGAAGTGTGCCAAGCGGATGGAGGAAATGCTCTCCGGCGGCACCACCCTTTTGTATGTGTCCCATTCCATCGACGAGGTGCGCAGGCTCTGCGACCACGCCTTGTGGATTGACAAGGGCGTTCAGCGGATGCAGGGAGATGTGACCACTGTGTGCGATGCCTACATGGCTGAGATGAAGAAATAATGAAAAACCAGGACTTCTTTGGAAGTCCTGGTTTTTGTATCTTACAGCAGCGGGGCAAAGGCTTTTAACAGGGGGCCCATCACCTTCCGAATCATAGGCTCCTGCTTCATGCTCTCCCGGGTGACCCGCTGGCACTTTTGGAGGGTTTCTCCAAAGTCCCGGGCAATGTCCGGCAGGCAGGCGGTGCCGTAGAGATAGGCGGCGCACTCAAAGTGGTGGTAAAGGCTCCGGTAGTCCAGATTGATGGTGCCCACCACCGCCTCCCGGTCGTCGCTTAAAAACACCTTGGCGTGGACGAAGCCGGGGGTATACTGGTACACCTTCACTCCTGCATCCAGAAGCCGCCGGTAGTGGGTGTAGGCCAGGGCGTAGGGGGAGATTTTGTCGGGAATACCTGGCAGGATGATCCGCACGTCCACCCCCCGTTCTCCAGCGTAAATCAGGGCGTTTTCCATGTCCCCGTCCAGAATCAGGTAGGGGGTCATGATATACACATACCGCTCCGCCCGGTTGAGAATGTCCATATACACCTGCCGCCCCACCTTGTCCCGGTCCAGGGGACAGTCCCCGTAGGGAATCACAAAGCCGGGGGCAGGGGGTGCCGGGGGGATGGGCTGGTTCAGGTACTTCTGGTAGTCCGCCTGCTTTTCGTCCAGGCACCACATCTGCAAAAACATCAGGGTGAAGCTCTGGACTGCCTCTCCCTTGAGCATGAGAGCGGTGTCCTTCCAGTGACCGTGGAGCACCTTGTGATTGATGTACTCGTCTGCCAGGTTGATGCCCCCGGTAAAGGCGGTGTGGCCGTCGATCACCAGAATCTTCCGGTGGTCCCGGTAGTTGTAGTGGGTGGATACCATCAAAGAGGCGGGGGCAAACATCTTGCACCGGATGCCCAGTTTCTCCAGCCGCCGGGGATAGTCGTGGGGCAGGTTGGTAAACTCGTTGGTGCCGTCGTACATGACCCGCACCTCTACCCCCTGGGCGGCCTTTTCTGCCAGGATTTTCAGCACGGAACCCCACATCAGCCCTTCCGCCAGGATAAAATACTCCAAAAAGATGAATTTCTCCGCCTTTTGAAGCTCCAGAATCAGCTGACGGAACTTGTCCTCTCCCAAGGGGAAGTAGGTAAGATTGGTGTTTTCATACACGGGAAAGCAACCGCTGCGGTGGATGTACCGAGCCATAGCTGCCGCCCCGGGACATTCCTCCCGGAGCTTTTCCATGGTTTCCGGGTTCTGCGGGATAGCCAGCTGGGATTCATCGCTGCGCTTCTGCATCAGACGGGCCATAGCCCGGTGGCCGATGTCCCGCTCGGTAAAGAGGTACAGCAGGCCTCCGAAAACGGGAAGCAGCATAATGACCACCAGCCAGGTGATTTTCCCTGTGGGGTCCATCCGACCGTTGAGAAGATATAAAATGACCAGCAGAGAAAAAATGGTGCTGGCACCGTAAATACTGGGCAGCCACCGGTCAAACCAGAGGAAAAGCCCCAGCAGCACCACCACCTGCAAAAGCAGCAGTGCCACTACAAGAGTCAATCGATTGAAAAGCAGCCCGGGGAGGGTGCGTTTCTTTTTTTCCACCAGGGTGAGAATATCCGGGTTCTTTTCCAAGGCAGCCGCCTCCTTTTGGGGTTGTTACCCCTATTATACCACGGTTCCTGCAATCCGCAATACAAAAAAGCAAGAGCCCGAAGCACGCACCAAAGGCTCCCTTGCCAAAGGGAGCTGGCACGGCCGGGGAGCCCCCGGTGGCCTTCGCCGTGACTGAGGGATTCACAGCAGGCACTTCCCATAAGCACAAACTCATGTGGAATCCTGCAAGCCTGCGGAATCCCCCCGGTTTGGCTTCGCCAAACCACCCCCCTTTGGCAAGGGGGGCTTTGGTCTGCGCTTCTATTTCCACCCGGTAACGTTACCGGGCTTTGGAGGGGCAGTAACGATTTGTAGAAGATTATCGTGCGAAATTGGCCGCGGCCACTGGCCGCCCGCCTGGTCAGGGGTTGTAGAACAGCAGGGAATACCAGGTAATCACATCCTGGCTGTAGGTGAACTCCAGACCCATGGCTTCCAGGGTGGGGATGAGGTTGATGCCGTGGCTTTCGATGCAGGGGTGCATTTTCTCCGGGTGGCGGCAGGGCTTGCCCTCCGGATAGGTGCAGTGCCGGCACAGGGCGCAGGCCTGGGAGGACAGGATATAAGGCTCTGCCCCCTGCTCCCGGAGCAAATCCCCCACCTGGTTGGTGATGGCCTCGTGGTCGCCCCGGGTGGCCAGGCACTCCTCCAGATTGGAGATGTCCTGCACCTGGGTGATGGTGCCCACAATCAGGCAGGACTCATAGCTCAGGCACCGCTGCCGGCATTCCTCCACCGTCCCCACCCCCGGGGGACAGGCCCAGGTCTTGCCATACATGGGGCATTCCTGCCGGCACACCTGCCGCACCCGCTGGGTAAAGTCCAGGCTTTCGGGGCTTATGTATTCATAGGTATAAAGGGGCAGTTGGTTAAGCCCCTCTTCCAGACGCACTTTGTCCATCAGCCCAGCTCCTCCAAAATCCGCTGACAGCCCTCCGCAATGTCCCGATAGGCGGTTTCAAAGTCCCCGGTGTACCAGGGGTCTGCCACGTCCCGGGAAAGCAGGGGCTGGAACTTGGTTTCCCCCGGGAACATACTCTGCAGGCGCCGTCCGTTGCTGCTGTCCATGTAGTAAATGTAGTCAAAGTCCCGGCAGTCCTGCCGGGTAATCTGCCGGGCAGTTTTCCCGGCGCAGGAAATGCCGTGGGCCGCCAGCTCCCGCCGTGCCGGGGGATACACCGGGTTCCCCTCCTCCTCCCGGCTGACAGCGGCGGAGGCGATAAAAAAGTCAGCGCTTTTCCCAGTCTTGGCCACCATGTCCTTCAAAATAAACTCCGCCATGGGGCTTCTGCAAATATTCCCCAGGCACACAAACAAAATCTTTTTCACAGGCAATCTCCTTTTGGTGTTTTCCCCATTATACCACAGATTTTCCGTTTTTTCCATAAGAAAACGCCCCTGGAAGGGGGTGCTTGCAATCCTACGGGGAGGCGAACCCGGCTGCTGCCGGGGGCTATAATTTTCCGGGGATTTTTGTTGACAAACCGGGGTTTTTTGTGTTTAATATAGGAGATAGAATAACAAGATAGGAGTGCACCATGGAAGAGAAAATTCTTGTTCTGGATTTCGGCGGTCAGTATAACCAGCTGATTGCCCGGCGCGTCCGGGAGCAGCAGGTCTATGCAGAGATCAAGCCCTATAACAAAATTACTCTGGAGGAAATCCGTCAGGAGAAGTACACCGGTATCATCTTCACCGGCGGCCCCAACAGCGTTTACGACCCCAAGTCCCCCCACTATGACCCGGAAATCCTGAACCTGGGAATCCCGGTGCTGGGCATCTGCTACGGCGCTCAGCTCATGGCCTATATGGCCGGCGGCGTGGTGTCCAGCGCAGAAAAGAGCAGCGAGTACGGCAAGACCATCTTCCGGGCCAAGGCAAGCCGCCTGTTCAAGGATGTGCCGGAGGAGAGCCAGTGCTGGATGAGCCATACGGACTTCATCAGCCAGGTGCCGGAGGGCTTCACCACCACCGCCACCACCGATAAGTGCCCCTGCGCCGCCATGGAGGACGACAGCCGGAAGCTGTACAGCGTCCAGTTCCACCCGGAGGTCACCCACTGCATCTATGGCAACCAGATTCTCCATAACTTCCTGTTCGACATCTGCGGCTGCAAGGGCACCTGGAATATGGACGACTTCGTGGAGCGGAGCGTGGCCTATTATAAGGAAAAGCTGGCAGGCAAGCGGGTGCTGTGCGCCCTCAGCGGCGGCGTGGACTCTGCCGTGGCGGCAGTGCTCCTCCACAAGGCCATCGGCACCAACCTGGTGTGCGTGTTCGTGGATCACGGCCTGCTGCGGAAGAACGAAGGCGACTGGGTAGAGAGCATCTTTAGAGGCCAGTTCGGCATCAATCTGGTGCGGGCAAACGTGCAGGATACCTTCCTTTCCGCCCTGGCCGGTGTCACCGAGCCGGAGAAGAAGCGGAAGATCATCGGCGAGCTCTTCATCCGGGTGTTCGAGGAGGAGGCCCGGAAGCTGGGCAAGATTCCTGTGCTGGTGCAGGGCACCATCTACCCGGACGTGGTGGAAAGCGGCGCAGGCGACGCCTCCACCATCAAGAGCCACCACAATGTGGGCGGCCTGCCGGAGCATATGGACTTTGAGGAAATCGTGGAGCCCCTGCGGGACCTGTTCAAGGACGAGGTGCGGAAAGTCGGCCTGGCCCTGGGCATCCCCAAGGAGCTGGTGTTCCGTCAGCCCTTCCCCGGCCCCGGCCTTGCCGTGCGGATTATCGGCGAAATCACCTTCGAAAAGCTGGAGCTTCTCCGGGAGGCCGACGCCATCTTCCGGGAGGAGCTGGAAAAGGACGACATCCGCAGCGTTGCCAGCCAGTACTTCGCCGTGCTTACCAACACCCAGAGCGTGGGCGTCATCGGCGACAGTCGCACCTACGGCTACACCGTAGCCCTCCGCTGCGTCACCACCGACGACTTCATGACCGCCGACTGGACCAGAGTCCCCTTCGAGGTCCTGGAGCGGGCAAGCCTTCGCATCACCGGCGAGGTCCCCGGCATCAACCGCATCACCTACGATATTACTTCCAAGCCCCCTGCAACGGTGGAATGGGAATAAAAATGCAATCCCCGAAAGCCCTTGATTTTTAAGGACTTTCGGGGTCTTTTTATGCCTACTGAGTGTAATTTGAGTATATTTTGGTTTTTGTGCCAGGAATCAATGCTATCATCTTGCTATCAAATCAGCTTTTCTGTATTTCCTTGCAGCTTCATCTTAAGTTCTCTTTCAGCTCATTGAGGGAAGCCCGTACCGGTTCGCTGGCTGTTTCACCGTATTTGGCGGCCATGCGCAGATAACCGTCGCAGAGGCTTTCCCAGCGAAGGAGATTTTGCGGCATGGAGGCGTCCTGTAATACAACACTGAGGTTATCCCAACGGATGACCTCTTCTTTTTTGCTGAAAAGAGCCAGATAAGTCTGCAAGACCGGGGAATATCAGCTTTTGGGAATGGTTTTTCAAATAGCATAAGTTTATCCGCTTGTTTGATTTTTTATGGTGAAAATTGTGTTGACAATCGTATGTTTGTTCCCTATAATATAAGTGTATGATTTTATTTGCTTCTTGATGTGCGTAAATCGATTGTTAGCCAGGTGCATACCATGAAAAGTGTTGAAGAATATAAGGAAATATTTAATAGATACGGTGGAATGATGCGGTCAAAGGAGCTGCAGCAGGAAAGGATTCTGTACCGCCCTCTGCAAAAACTGATCGAGTGTGGGCTTGTAGAAAAGGTGCGCTATGGATATTACCAGTGGGTTGACCAAGAAGATTTCAGCGAAATTACCACGGTAATCCGCCTGTTCCCGGACGCGATCCTTTGCATGGATACAGCCCTTAGATATTATGGGTACAGTGACCGGACCCCTGGGGAATGGCATCTTGCGGTAAGCAAGGATTCCGGGAAATCCCGGTTCAGGATTGACTATCCTTTCGTAAAACCCTACTATATGGAGCCCTCTATTTTGGGACTTGGCCTGACGAATGGGAAAATGGATGGATATGAGATCCCTATCTACGACAAAGACAGAGTGATCTGCGATTGCCTGCGGTATCGCAATAAGATGGATAAAGAGATATTCAACAAGGCAATTCAAAACTATATTGCCGATCGTGAGAAGCGTATCCCGAAGCTTTTGGAATACGCAGAAGCTCTGAGGGTAAAGAAAATTGCAAAGGACTTGATAGGAGTGTGGCTGTGATGGGGGATATTGCTGCTTCCGTACTGGCGAAATTGAAAAATAAAGCCAAGGCATCCGGTATCAGCTATCAGCAGTGTCTGCAACTGTTCTTCCAGGAAGAATTCCTGCGCAGGTTGGCGGGCTCTGAGTATGCCCAGAATTTTGTGCTGAAGGGTGGCCTGTTTATCTATACCCTGACCAACTTTGAAAGTCGGGCAACCGTAGATGTGGATTTCCTTATGCGCGGCCTCAGCAATGATCTTGCCCGAATGGATGCAATCATTGGGGAAATCCTGGCGGTGGATACAGGCAATGATTTTGTAACTTTTAAGGCTGGCAAAACCCAGCCGATTGCAGTACAGCGAAAGTACCATGGTGTCAGTACACAGATCATAGGCTGTATCAAAAATGTGCGTGTGCCTTTCAATGTGGATATTGGCGTGGGGGATGTGATTGTGCCCGGTGCCCAACGCCAAGCCATCCAGACACAGCTGGATGGTTACGACAAACCGGAGATTCTGACCTACTCGCTGGAAAGCACCATTGCCGAGAAATTCGATGCCATCCTGCAAAGGTTTGAACTCACCGGCCGCATGAAGGATTTTTATGATATTTACTATCTGTCCCGGAAGTTTGATTTCGATGGGCTGAAGCTGCAAACAGCAATCCAGAAGACTTTGCGCAACCGCGGCACCGCCTATGAAAAAGACAGCTTCCAACGGGTGTTGGCACTGCGGGATGACGGCGATATGCATACGAAATGGCGGTATTTTCTCAGGACCTTGGGCAACCCGGAAATGGCGTTTTCCTCGGTTATTGGCGGGATTGAGACGTTCTTATTACCGGTTTGGGATGCAATATCAAACGATATTGAACTGCAAAAGGTGTGGATAGCAACCAGTACAAAATGGACAGATATAATCTGATGGGAGACTTATCAAAATAATGTTCTCCTTCAACCTTGCTAGAATAACTCGAAAAATATGCGGAGAATGCTGAAATACACTGATCGGTTCAAAAGGTGCTGGATTTTCGAAAAAATGCAGATATCTATCGAGAAAATATTTTCATATTTGGGGTCCTTGTATATGAAAACAGGTAAAACAAAGGGGCTTGGTGACGAAAAAAACAGACGCCAAATGGCGACCACAGTTTGACTATTTATCTAAATAGGAAAACTGTGGTTACATGCCAATTCTCAGAAGATGTGGACACAAATGCAGATTTTTCCGGGGGAAAGATGATAAGACCAAGTTATCTCTGAAAAGTAAAGAGGCGAAGAAAGTGTTTTACCATGAATCTGATTCTATTAATCTGTATCAACAATAAAGCTGAATGGGTTTTGTTCGGCGTAAAGGAGTGGTATCATGCAAATTGGTTGCACGCAAAAACTACTGGCTTATCTGAAGCGGGAACCGGAGGCCGTAGAGGAGGGCATGGACGCTTTTTACAGCTGGTCGGCCACGCTTTTGACGATTCGGCGGCGTAAAACCATTGCGGTGGTACATGATGCCAGCCGGTGTGGTTTTGTGCTGTATGGGGTGACCGCCAAGCAGCTCAAACAGATGGATCAACTTCTGATAGAAGGAATCCGGAGGATGCTGGAGGCGGAGGGTGTTGTGCCGGAGGTGCTGGGGGAATATCTGCAAAGCTGCGGTCCGACCGTCCGCTACACAAAGACCAGGAATCGCTCCGCAGTTGCTCACCTGAATCGGTTTGTCCAGCGGGTAGAACAGCTGGCAGATGGTTTTCTCAACGAGAGCCTGTTTCAGCCCCAGATTCTCCTGTTGCTCAACAGCGACATCTTTTCCGCCGGAAAGGAATATGCGTTTACCCGGGAGCTGCTGCGGGACGGATTTGCAGCTCACTATCCCAACCGAACGGTATTCCTGTGTCCTATGGTAACGCTGGATGTTCGGCTCCATTTACATTCCCCCTGTTACCGCCGCATTCGGGTTCCGCTGCGGCAGTCGCTGTCTGATTTTCATCAGACGCTGCAGATTCTGTTTGGGTGGAAGGACTATCATCTTCATAGCTTCGAGCTGGAGCCGGATTTGCCCCTGGATATCACGATGCCGGAGTATGCCTCCCTTGCTTCCATGGATGATTGGGGGATGTGTGATACAGAGCCTATGGAGCAGTGGATCCTCTTATCAGAAGTTCTGGAGCATCATCCCCACTTTTGGTACATCTACGATATGGGAGACAGGTGGGAACACGAGATTACATTGGTCAGTCAGGAAAATATGACTGCTTTTTCCGGCCCACAGTGTATTCTGGCTTTGGGGGATGCGCCGCCTGAGGATGTAGGTGGGGCGGATGGATTTGCAGAGCTGCTGGAGCTGCTGCAGCATCCCGAAGATCCGGAATACCTGGCAGCAAAACAGTGGCTGGAGGGGACTGGCTGGAAACCCCTGGACATGGAACAGTTACAGAATACATTAAACTGGCGGAGCAATTTACGGTAAAAACAGGGCGTGGGTACAGTACGGACAAGAACATCACTGCAGCAAAATATGTGCCTGGCGGATGGGAGAAAAATTCTCCTCTGGAAATCTCTGCGTATCTATGCTATAATACAGCCAAGCCACACGCAACCTGCAACAAGCGCAACCAATGATAGCGGACAGGCGATAGCTTTTTGATAGCAGAATTTCGGATAGACCATAGGATAAGGATAATCTGTATCAAAACAAATCACACCGAATGAAATCCACTATATAAAAAAGTTTAGAAATGGATTTCGCCCGGCGAGTGGGAATAAAAACGCAATCCCCGAAAGCCCTTGATTTCTAAGGACTTTCGGGGTCTTTTTATGCCTTCTGAGTGCAATTTGAATTTTATACCCGGAATAAATACGGCAGGTAAAGCAGATGGCAGAGCGTGAGGGCGTGTCCGAACAGGTAAAGGCGGAAAATCAGATGGAATGGGTTGGTAGGATGAATAACATTCGCAGCAACGCTATGGAGATTGTAGTTGCAGAACTAATCTACAGTTAATACAATAGCGGGATGGTGACTTGTCATCCCACTGTTTTTTGGTTTTATCTGAGAATTACTCATGTATGCGTGAGTTAAACTTGAATTTTCGTTTAAATTGTGCTATAATACGCTCATCCTTACGAATGGGGTATTGAAATGACTGTTAGCTACGATAAACTTTGGAAACTGCTTATTGATAAAAAAATGAATCGAACTGACTTGAGGAATGCATCAGGGGTTAGCTTTAATGTTCTTGCTAAAATGAGCCGCAACGAATTTGTGTCACTGGAAAGTTTGTGTAAGATATGCTCTGTGCTGGTCTGTGATATTGGTGATGTAATGGAGTTTATAGAAAATGAGCCTGCTTGATTTTGCTATTCAAACTACGAAGAAATATATTGAAGAGATGCCTAAGTCTCAGCGAAAAAAATATGGACAGTTTTTTACGAGCAAAGAAACTGCTGAATTTATGGCTGAGTTATTTGAAGCGCCTGTAAACAAAGATCAGCTTCATATTCTTGACGCTGGAGCTGGATCTGGCATTTTGTCTGTTGCGCTAATTGAAAAATTACAAAGTACACCACAGCTACGACATATACACTTGGTATGTTATGAAAACGACCCTCAAATCATAGAGCTGTTGCAAGCAAATCTCCAATGGGTTTGTCAGCATTCTACATTAAGAGTTGACTATGAAATACGAGAAGATAACTATATTTTGAGTCAAATGTTAGAGTACAATGGAATGATTGGGGCTGAACCCAATCCCCTTAAATACGATATGGTAATCGGGAATCCGCCCTATATGAAGATTGCGAAAGATGCTCTAGAGGCTAAGGCAATGCCTGATATTTGTTATGGTGCTCCCAATCTGTATTTTCTTTTTGCAGCTATGGGAATGTTTGATTTGTGCCCAAATGGCGAATTGGTATATATCATTCCTCGTTCTTGGACTTCGGGAGCATATTTCAAAAAATTTCGCCAGAAATTCTTAAAAGACGGAGTATTAGAACACATTCATTTATTTGTTAGTCGTGATAAGGTGTTTGAAAATGAGAGTGTCTTGCAGGAAACTATGATTATTAAAGCCAGAAAAGCAATGACCATTCCCGAGAATGTCGTTATTACAACAACACAAAGCAACAAGGATTTTTCCAATAAAACAACTTTTGAAGCAGAGTACAATACTGTTGTTTCAGGAGAAGATAAGTATGTTTATTTGGTTACGAATGAACAAGAGGTAGAGACGCTTGAGCTATTGAACAGGTGGTCAAATACACTACCGAGCATTGGATTAAAGATGAAAACAGGCTTGACTGTTGATTTTAGAAACAGAGAAGCCTTGCGTGATGTATCTGAAAATCATGCTGTCCCGCTGTTTTATTCACAGCATATTCAAGATGGGAAAGTTGTATTTCCTATTGGCAAAGAACACGAGTATATCGTTACGAATCAAGCAAGTCTGTTGCAGCCGAATGCAAATTATCTTTTTGTAAAAAGGTTTACTGCAAAAGAAGAGCATCGGCGATTACAGTGTGGTGTATATCTTGCAAAGAAGTATCCTGATTATTCGAAAATCAGCACCCAAAATAAAATTAATTTTATTGGTGGGCTAAAAGAACTATCAGAATGTATTGTTTATGGGCTATATGTATTGTTTAATTCAACCTTTTATGATTGCTACTACAGAGTCTTAAACGGTTCAACTCAAGTTAATTCCACAGAAATCAATTCTATGCCTGTACCGCCTTTGGAAAGCATAGAACAAATGGGAAAAGCGCTGATTAAATCTCGTGATATGACAGAAGCAGGATGTGACCAAATTTTAAGGAGTTTCATTTATGAGCAAAATCGAGGAAGCAAGAGAGATACTGAAAGAATTGCAAGTGCCAGCTAAGCAGCAGGCGGATTTGTGCTGTTATGTTCTTTTGGCTATGGCGGATATAAAAGAAGATGATGAATGGTCGGGTGCCGTAAATGGTTGGATTCGCATTCACGATGTCATAGCGTATACGAAGGAAAACTATGGCGTTGCCTATGCGGAAAATAGCCGGGAGACTTTTCGAAAGCAAGCTATGCACCATTTTAGGAATGCTGCGTTTATTGAGGATAATGGAAAAGCCACCAATAGCCCGAATTATCGCTATCGTCTGACAAAGGAAATGCTCTCGCTTATTCGTTGTTTTGGAACAGAGCATTGGGAATCTGAAAAACAGAAATTTTTCCAATCTCACGAAACACTGATTGATCTGTATGCGTCTAAGCGTACAATGAGAAAAATGCCTGTGCGGATTAATGGAGAGAACTTTACTTTTTCACCTGGAAAGCATAATCAACTACAAAAGGCTATTATTGAGGAATTTGCGCCTCGATTTGCACCTAATACCGAGTGCCTTTATGTAGGGGATACTACGGAAAAAGATTTAGTTAAGAATGTAGAGAGGCTTCAAGAACTGGGATTTGCAATTACACTTCATGATAAAATGCCAGATGTAGTCCTCTACTCTGAAGAAAAGAATTGGCTGTATTTTATCGAGTCTGTCACTTCTGTCGGGCCGATGGAACCTAAGAGGATTAAAGAGATTGAAGAAATGACAGAAGGCGTTACAGCGGGTAGAATTTATGTAACTGCATTTCTTGACTTTAAGACTTTTAAGAAGTTTTCTGAAACGCTTGCTTGGGAAACAGAGGTTTGGATTGCGGATATGCCAGACCATATGATTCATTTGAATGGGGACAAGTTTTTAGGACCGAGAAATTAACAAACAGGGGATGGAATTTAATGGACAATATTAAGTACCAAGTTTTTATCAGTTCAACATATTCCGATTTGGCAAAAGAAAGAAAACAGGTATTAGATATCTTACTTATGGCAGATTGTATTCCAGCAGGTATGGAAAATTTTGTAGCCACAGACGATGAGCAGTTTAACGTAATAAAAAAGGTAATCGATTTTTGTGATTATTACATATTGATTTTAGGGCGTCGATATGGATCTGTTAATGAAAAAACAGGGATTAGCTATACCGAAATGGAGTACAATTATGCAATAGACAAAGGGATTCCCGTTCTTGTTTTTGCGTTAGATGATTCAGTAGAAATAGATTCAGATAAAATTGAAACTGATGATATAAAAAAGGGGAAATTAGCTGAGTTTAAGAGCAAGGCTATGAGAAATAGACTTGCAAGTGTATGGAAAGATCAGTCTGATTTGATGGGGAAAGTTGCCATTGCGATCATGCAGGCTAAAAGTGAAATTAAGCGCCCAGGGTGGCATAGAGGGAGTGATGTAGAGAAAGAAAGCTTACAAAAGCAAATTGAATTTTTACAAAAAGAAAATGAAAATTTGCAGAAGCAAATTGATTTTGGAAGTCTTGGAAAAAAAGATACGAATCTTGAAAGTGCATTTTATAGGAAACAAGTAGAGTTACACTACACTGAAGAAGTTTATGTTTTCACTTCCAATACCATTATAGGTGAAAAAAATGTACGAGTTACATTAGATGAATTATTTAAGTTTGTTTCATTGAGGATTACTGGGGTGAAAAAAGTTTCAGAGTTTAGGGATGCGATAAGTGCTTTTCAAGAAGGATACTATGTTGATGAACAAGATGCACTTGTTGTAAGAAATAAATTTGAACAATTAGGACTAATAGAGAGCTTTCTGGATAAAGACAATGTTGAAATGATTAAACTAAGTGATTTGGGAAAGCGCGTTATGAATGAATTAAATGATTAATGCTTTATCCACAGCTACAGGGCTAATGTTATTAACCCCGATAACAAATTGATAACATTAGCCTATATAGGCAGGATAATATGGATATATCAAATCATCAAAAGTACCACGGATTCGATAGAGAATAATCTCTAAATAAAATTGATTGAGCTTTGTCGAGTGGGAATAAAAATGCAATCCCCGAAAGCCCTTGATTTCTAAGGACTTTCGGGGATTTTTGTTTGGATTTTGGCTGGGGTGAAAAGCGGTGGGGAAGGGGAATAGATAACGGCACCTGGAGTTTCGGGTGCCGGTTTTTTGTGGGGTTCTGTAGGGGAATCAGGTGCTGCCTTCCGTCAGGGAGAACCAGGAGCCTTTGGTGTCCAGGAGGCCTGCTTTTTTCAGCTTGCTGATTTCGGCGGACATGGCGGAGCGTTCTACCCCCAGGTAGTCTGCCAGGGACTGGCGGTCCAGGGGGATGGTGAATTGGGAAGCACCCTGGGCTTTGGCCTGGGACAGAAGGTAGGCAAGGAGCTTTTCCCTTGTGGTTTTCTGGGACATAATGCGGATTTTGTTGGTAAACGCCAGATTTTTCCGGGAGATGAGCTGCAATAAGTTCTGAACCAGCCGGTTGTGAAAGCCGCAGGTGTGGGGACACAGGGTCATTACCCGCCGGCAGTCCAGCAGCAGCACCCGGCTCTCAACGGCTGCCAGGACGCTCACCGGCAGGGCGTCCAGACCTGCGCAGGCGAACACCTCCCCGAAGGTATCCCCCGGCTGCAAGACCGACAGGACGTTCCGATTTCCGTAGTAGTCCTGCTGCACCACCTGCACCGTACCGGTGAGCACAACCCCCATATGGGTTGCCGGTTCCCCCTCCAGAAATACGGGGCTGCCCTTGGGGACGGCCTTTTCCCGTCCCCCCAGGCACCGGAGCATGGGTGATAAATCCTCCTGGCTGATTCCGGCAAACAGCGGGCACAGGAGGGAAAAATATTCCTCCATAAAATCTCCTTTCATGTTGGATTTCCAACAGATAGTTTTTGCCCATTGTAGTAGAATATCCCCGAAAAGTCAAGGGAACCAGGAGGAAAAACCTATGATTCGCAGAATTATTCAGATTGATCAAGAGAAGTGCAACGGCTGCGGTGCCTGCGCCCGGGCCTGTCACGAAGGAGCCATCGCCATGGTGGAGGGAAAGGCCCGTTTGATGCGGGAGGACTACTGCGACGGCCTGGGAGACTGTCTCCCCGCCTGCCCCACGGGGGCCATTACCTTTGTGGAGCGGGAGGCGGCGGCCTATGACCAGGCTGCGGTAGCAGAAAATCAGAAAAAGCAAGGCCATACCGGCTGCCCCGGGCAGCGGCTGCGGCAGTTTGCATCCCGGCCTGTTCAGGAGGCAACCGAGAGCGTCCCCTCCCGGCTGGGTCAGTGGCCCTGCCAGATTCAGCTGGTGCCGGTGAACGCTCCCTATTTTGAAAACGCCCGGCTGCTCATTGCCGCCGACTGCACCGCCTTTGCCTACGGCAATTTCCATCAGGCGTTCATGGCGGGGAAAATCACCCTGGTGGGCTGTCCCAAGCTGGACCGGGTGGACTACAGCGAAAAGCTCACCCAGATTCTCCTGCACAACAACATCGCAAGCCTCACGG
>ERZ1643251.2007-NODE-2007-length-21573-cov-7.935682_pt1 | contig 21573 bp, 19 predicted proteins | sample MGYA00579261_ERZ1643251 | MGnify/ENA primary metagenome ERZ1643251 (study PRJEB29033, sample SAMEA4952267) | chicken gut metagenome | biome: Broiler Chicken; feature: Gastrointestinal Tract; material: Caecum | place: Ireland | collected 2018 | study: Broiler... | reverse complement strand
AGCCCTTCTTCGCCGTATCTCCTGTATCTCTCCCGCATCCTTGCCCGATGCCCGCTGTGCGGGTTCTGACGGGTTTTTTCATCTGATTTTTCCATAACGGTAAAACGCGGCAAGGAGTTTGTCCCCGTTGCCTTATTAAATGTAGCACATTTGAACAAAATTGTGTATAATATTTCAGTAGTTTCCGCGAACAGACCTGTGTCGGCGGAAAAAGGAGCGAAAATGAGCGTTATAACTGACAAAACCTTTGGCGATATGCTGGCGGCGCTTCAAAAAATTCTGCGTGTCAATACCGTCAAATCCGCCGCCGAGCCGGGGAAGCCTTTCGGCGCCGGCAACGCCGCGTGCCTCGACGCATTTCTTGCCATGGCGGAAGACATGGGGTTTGAGACTTACAACTGCGACGGATACGCCGGGCACGTCGATTTCGGCGACGGCGAAACCTTCGGCGTGCTGGGGCATCTCGACGTGGTGCCCGTGGCGGACAAAGGCTGGACATGCGACCCTTTCGGCGGCGAAATCAAAGACGGTTTTCTCTACGGCAGGGGCGTGCTTGACGACAAAGGGCCGGTGGTGTCATGCCTTTTCGCCATGAAACAACTCAAAGACGAGGGCTTCCGCCCGTCCAAAAAAATACGCCTGATTGTCGGCTGCGACGAAGAAAGCGGCTGGGGATGCATGGACTACTATGCCCGAAAAGTGCCGCTGCCGAAAACGGGTTTTTCTCCCGACGGCGATTTTCCCGTCATCAACGTGGAAAAAGGCGTGTGCCACATTGACATAGACGCGGGCGCGCTTCCGAGCGGCGTGAAAGAAATCAGCGGCGGTCAGAGAGTAAACATCGTCCCGGACGAATGCCGCGCCGTAATCGAAGGCGGCGTCAGCGTATATAAACAAAGCGGGGCGGCTGCGCCCGAAAAGACTTTTTCAGGAAAGAAAAGCGACCTGCGCCTTGAAGCCGACGGCAAAAACGTCATCGTCACGGCTTTCGGCAAAGCGGCGCACGGCTCCACACCCGAATTCGGCGACAACGCCGCAAAGAAACTGTTCGCCGCCCTGTCGGCGCTTTTCCCGGGCGACAAAACGATATCCCTGGCAAACGCCGTGTGCGCCGATTATTACGGCGAAACTCTCGGCATTGCCATGAGCGACGGCGTCAGCGGCAAAATGACGGTAAACGTCGGACGGCTGCGCGCCGAAAACGGCAGACTGGTCATGGGGCTTGACATACGCTACCCCGTTTCTTGCGCCCAAAGCGACCTGCTGAAAAAACTTTCGGCGGCGACGGGCGCGGCGTATAAAATCACAGGCAGCCACAAACCGCTGTATGTGCCGGAAGATAACCCTCTGGTCAAAACGCTGCTGGACGTTTATAAAAGTGTGACGGGCGAAGCGGCCGCGCCGCTCGCCGTGGGCGGAGCGACGTACGCCAGGGCGCTGCCCTGCGGCGTGGCGTTCGGCCCCGTGTTTCCCGGCGACGAAAAAGTCATTCACGAAACAAACGAGCGCGTTTCGCTTGACAAACTGCGCCTTATGACGGAACTTTATTATACGGCGATAAAACGCCTGTGCATGTAAAATAAACGGCGGCGCGCCGCCACACGAGAGAGAACTATGGACGTAAAGAAAATTTTAAGTCAACACATCGAAATAGACGGCGTTTCCGGGGAGGAAATATACTCGCTCGTCACCGAAACGGCGGACAGCAGGCTGGGCGACTTTTCGCTGCCGTGCTTCCGTTTCGCCAAGGCGCTTAAAACCTCCCCCGTAAAAATCGCCGAAGACCTCAAAGAAAAATTCGACGGCTGCGAAATCGTCAGCGAAGTGCGCGCGGTGAACGGCTATCTCAACTTTTTTGTGGACAACAAAGTCTTTTCGCGCGGAGTGCTTGCCGAAGCGGCGGCGGACGGGTTCGGCTCTTCCCGCGTGGGAAACGGCAAAACGATATGCATCGACTATTCGTCAATCAATATCGCGAAACCTTTCCACATAGGCCATCTTGGCACCACGGCGATAGGCGGCAGCCTTTACAAAATCTTCAAAAAACTGGGGTATAACGTGGTGGGCATAAACCACCTTGGCGACTGGGGCACGCAGTTCGGCAAACTCATTGTGGCGTACGACCTCTGGGGCGACAGGGAAAAGATAGAAAAAGGCGGCGTGGAAGCCTTGCAGGAGATTTACGTCAGGTTCCACCGCGAAGAAGAAACCCGCCCCGAACTGACCGAACAGGCGCGGCACTGGTTTGCCCTTATCGAGCAGGGCGACAAGCGCGCTCTGGAACTTTTCCACTGGTTTAAGGACATCACTCTTAAAGAGGTGGACAAAATTTACAAACGCCTTAACGTGACTTTTGACAGTTACAACGGCGAAAGTTTCTACAACGACAAAATGCAGCCCGTGCTTGACCAACTTGAAAGCAAGGGACTGATACAAACAAGCGACGGCGCCAAAATAGTCGACCTTTCGGCGTATGACATGCCGCCGTGCCTGCTGGTCAAAGCCGACGGCGCGACGCTTTACGCCACAAGAGACCTCGCGGCGGCGTTTTACCGAAAAAAAACATACGACTTCGACAAATCGCTTTACGTCGTGGCGTACCAGCAGAACCTGCATTTCAGGCAGTTGTTCAAGGTGCTGGAACTCATGGGCTGCGACTGGGCGAAAGACTGCGTGCACGTGGCTTACGGCATGGTGTCGCTAGCAGAAGGCGCCATGTCAACCCGCAAAGGCAATGTGGTGTGGCTGAGCAAAGTGCTGGACAAAGCGGTGGAAAAAGCCATGGCAATCATCGACGAAAAAAATCCGTCGCTTGAAAACAAAGCCGAAGTCGCCGAAAAAGTCGGCGTAGGCGCCGTTATGTTTTCCGCCCTGCAAAACGCCAGGATAAAAGACATCACCTTTTCGCTGGACAAGGTGCTCAATTTCGAAGGCGAAACGTGCCCTTACCTGCAATATACATACGCGCGCACGGGCAGCGTTCTTTCAAAAGCCGGCAACATCGTAAACGCCAGAATCATGCCCGACTATTCTGCGCTTGACAACGACGAAAGCAAAGAACTCGTCAAACTGCTCAACAGGTATCCGTCCGTCATCGCCGACGCTGCCGACAAGTACGAGCCTTCGGTCATTTCGAAATATCTCATAGACCTGGCGCAGGCTTTCAACAGGTTTTATATCGCCCACCGCATTCTGGACGAGCCGACGGCAAGGCAGATAGCACGGCTTACGCTGACGAAATGCGTAAACAAAACAATAAAAGACGGCCTTGCCCTGCTGGGTATAGACGTGCCTGAAAAGATGTGATTTTCCGCCGCGCACGAAACGCGCCGAAACGGAATAAGATAAATCGCTATGGTTTATTCAATCAGCGAAAAAAACATCGGAAAACTTCTTTTGGACAGTAACGGAAAGACATTTTACGGCGCGTATCAGGAGTGGTACCCCACCCTGTTCCGCCGGATGGCGGGCTGTGGTCCCACGGCGGCGGCAAATCTGCTGGCGTGCGCCTCGGAAGACGTGCCGTTCGGCACGGCGGAAGCCCGCGTCGCCGTTATGCAGACCATGTGGAACTATCTCACTCCCGGCGTGCGGGGACTGCACCGCGTGCGCAAATTCAAAAACGGCAGCGACGCGTTTTTCAAAGCGAAAAAACTGTCTCTTTCATGCCGCTGCGCGGAATTCGCGGAAGACTCTCCTCTCACTATCGGCCAAACGGCGGACTTCATAAAAGAAGCCCTTTCGCTTGACGCGCCGCTGGCTTTTTTAAACCTTTTGAATAACTCCGTCAAAGACCTGGAACGGTGGCACTGGGTGACAATCGTGTCTTTCGACGACGCCGAAATGACCGCCACGGTGTTTGACGGCGACAAAAAATTTCTGCTGCCGCTGCCGCTGTGGTTCGAAAAGCCGCGCGACCGCTGCGGGCTGGCTTATTACGCTAAATAAAACGCCGCAAGGCGTTTTTTTCATGGACGCCGCCGTTGACACATGGGGCAAAATATCTTATCATCTTTACAAATCCACAAAAAGGAAATGAGCGGTATGAAAAATTTGATAAGATGTTTCGCCTGCGCCATGGCGCTGGCGGCCTGTCTGTGCGCCTTTACGGCGTGCTCCGACCACACAACCTACAACTGCGAAGCCTATGACTTCGTCGCCGCCGACGGCTCCGTCATGAACATGCTCAACATGCTCAACGGCCTGACGCTAACCCTCAACAAAGACGGCACCTGCTCGCTCGTCGTGGCGACGCCGGCGGGCGTTGAAAGTTACGGCGGCACATGGAAAGACCAAGACGGCTATATCGTAACGGCAATCAACGCCGACTGGAGCATGAATCTCAAAAAAGACGGCAAAACCCTGACGCACACCGGCGCTGAAATCATCAACGGCGAAACAGGCGTGTCCACCGTGCGCTTTGTGAAAGCGTAAACAAAAACCTCCCGCAAGGGAGGTTTTATTTTATGCAAAAGTCTTTTTATTCCGCTGTTATCCACCTGAGTTGGTCATTGTCCCATGTGGTATAAATCGTCTTGTCCGGCACGGTTACCGTTGCTTTGCCGCCGACGTTAACCACGGAGGCGGAGTTTGTTCCATAATCGGTCGGCGACGTTGGACCGAAAGTTATATTTCCTTTCGCCGTCACGGTGACGCTGCTGTCGGCGTCCGGATTGGAAATATACCACGCGTTGAGGCAGCCCGTGAGATTGTTCACCTGGCCCGGCACAAACCACGACCAGTAATATCCGCCGTCGACTGTAATGTCGATTGTTTTGACCGCCGAGGCGGATGAAAAATAACTTGCCACCAGCGCGCCGAGAGGTATTTCACCGGCAGACCAGCTTCCGCTCGCGGCGTTTTGCGTCCATGTCGTGTCGTCGCCTTCGATGTCGCCCATCCACGCCCGTGCCGTAACGTCGGTAAGGACGGCGGTGCCCTCCGCCACCACTATGCCTCTGCCGAAGGCGTAAATAACCGTGTCGTTGACGGTCAGCGCGCCGCCTTTGGAGTTAAAATAAATGCCGCTCTGATAATATCCCTGCGGGATACTGTCGTCAAACCTCTCGAAATCACAGCCGGTAACGGTCACGTCAACGTTATCCGCGCCCACATTGATGATTTCGTTTTGGGCGACATTGCCGCTTTCCGCCTCGCAGCCGTCCAGCGTAACTTTTGCGTTATCGCCGACGACCTGCACCGCTATACCGTCCCATCTGAGAGAAACGCCTTCAAGCGTCAGTCCGGCGCCCTCATTCACATAAAATATACCGCCGGCGCCGACGGCAACAACGCCGCAGCCGGAATAGGTGTCTTTGTGCTTAATCGTCAGTTTGGTGTTTTTCGAAACCGAGGCGGCCGGCAGATAATCAACCCCGCCGGTGATAGTCAGGTCGTCGGCAAGCAAAACGGTGATTTCTTTGCCCCGCGCTGCCGTCATGGCACTGTCCCACTCGGCTGATGTTATCTCGATGTCGCTCCACGCGGCGATTTCTATTGTGCCGCCCTTTTTAATCGCGTCGGCAAGCGCCGCCCCTGTGGACACCACGGTGTTTTCTGTGGTCGAGCCGCCAGAAGTGCTGTTTTCCACAACGCCGCAGCGGCCGCAGCGGTGTTTATACACGCCGTTGTCGAGATACGGGTTGCCCCACTTGTGCCCGAGGGCTTTAATGGTTTCGGTCTGCTTTTCGCCGCACCCGCAAACGCGCTCTTTCGAGCCGTCTTCAAGACAGGTGGCTTCTTTCACGGTTGTCCATTCGCCCCACGCGTGTTCATGCTCCGGGTCGCCGCAGGCGGCAAGCATGAACAGAGCGGCGAACATCACGGCGGCGCACAGCGCCGCTAGCCATTTTCTTTTTTTCATCTTTCCTCTCCTTAACCAGGCGCCAATGCGCCTTTATTGAGATTATCATACCCCCCCACCCCGCAAGTTGTCAAGCGCGCGGCGGCGCCCTTCGCTGAAAAGAAAACGGCAAAAAAAAGAGCGGACTTTTTGTCCGCTCTCAATTGTTATTCTTTTTGTTTCCATCCGTCCACACGGATATAAACCCCGTCGGCGGCGATGTCGGCGGCGTTTGGCATAAAATTGCTTTGGGTGACCGTCACCTCGCCGTTTTTTCCGAACACCGTTGTCTGAAACACGGGGTTAGGCGACATGCCGCTCGGTTCGCCATTGAAATCGGGTTTCATGCCTTGCCCTTCCACAGGCTGTGCAGGTTGCAGTAAGCGTAAGCGTCTATCGCTTCATCGCCGTCCACAAGCGCGAAAACCGCCTCAGGTTTGTCCCCCGGTTTCAGTTGTTTGCGCTGGTTGCCCGTTTTGGTTTCAAGGGCAATCCACTCTATGTAGTGTTCCGCCGCCATAGGGTGCTCGACTTCGCCTACTTTCACGGTAACGGTGTTGCCGCTGACCGAAATCACGGGCACGTGTTTTTCAGCGGCGGCGTCGGTGGTGCCGGGCACGATTTCCTGCATTTTCTGCCCGCAGCACATTACAGGCACTCCGCTGTCTTTGACATAAGCGATGATGTTGCCGCAATGGGCGCAAATATAAAATTTCATTGGTGTGTTCCTCCTTGGCTTTTTTATATTATATCACACTGCCGGCGCGAAGTATATAAGCGACGGAAAATTTCCGCCGCTTTTTTCCCGCCCAGTCAGTAATTGTACTTTTTGCGGTGCGTCAGCAGGAAAGTAACGGTAAACGCCAGCGTAAGTATTTCGGCGGCGGTCACGGCAAACCATATGCCGTTTACGCCGAGTATCATCGGCAGCAGCAGCACCGCGCCCACCTGGAACAGCAGCGTGCGGAAAAAGGAAATGAGCGCCGAAATAAGCCCGTTGCCCAGAGCCGTGAAAAACGCCGAGCCGAATATGTTGAAGCCGCTGAGCAAAAAGGATATGGAATACAGCCTCATGCCGTGCGACGTCAGTTCGAGCAGGTCGGCGTCATACCCCACGAAAATGCCCGCCACGACAGGCGCGAAAACTATGCCTATCGCCGCCAGCGCCGCGCCGGCGCAGGCGGTCAGCACCAGGCTCTTTTTGAGCAGGTTTTTGAGTTCGCCGTGCCTTTGGGCGCCGTAGTTGAAACTGATGAGCGGCGCGCTGCCCACCGAATAACCTATAAACATTGAAACGAACGCGAAACTCAGGTACATTATCGCGCCGTAAGCCGCGACGCCGTTTTCGCCCGCTATCTGCATGAGCTGCGCGTTGTAAACCATGTTGAGCACCGACAGCGACAGGTTGGTCATAAGTTCCGACGAGCCGTTGGTGCATGTTTTGACAAGCACTTTGCCGTGTATGCCGAATTTCGTGAAGCGCAGCAGACTGTTGTTTTTGCGCAGGAAATATATAACCGGCAGCCCGCCGCCTATAAGCTGGCTTATGGCGGTGGCGACAGCGGCGCCCGCCACGCCCCACCTGAACACGGCGACGAACAGCGCGTCCAGCGCTATGTTGGTGCAACCCGCCGCCACAATGACCGCCAGCCCGATTTTCGGTTTTTCCGCCGTGACGAGCAGGTTTTGAAACACGTTCTGCAACAGAAAAAAGGTCAGAGAGACAAGCAGAATCCTGCCGTAAGTCATGCAGTGCGCCATCATGTCGTCCGTGGCGCCCAGCGCCCTGGCGACAGGTTCCAGAAGCAGCTGCCCGGCCGCCGTCAGTATCACGCCCAGCGTCACGGCGAAAACCACCAGCATGGTAAAATACTCTTTCGCGCGCTTTTCGTCGCCCTCGCCCAGCGTTTTGGCGACAATAGCGCTGCCGCCGGCGCCCACCATGAAGCCCACGGCGCCCAGGGCGATAGGCACGGGCATAATCAGGTTTACGGCGGCAAACGCCGTTTTGCCCACAAAGTTTGAAATAAAAAGCCCGTCCACCACGCCGTATATGGAAGTGAACACCATCATGATGACCGACGGCATGGCAAACCGCAAAAGTTTTCCGTAAGTAAAATGTTCGCCCAGCCCTATTTTGCGTTTTTCCTTTTTAAGCACGCTTTCCATACTTTTTCCTCACGCCTCTCCTTTACCGCGCCGCAGTTTTTCAAACTGCGCTTTGAGTTCTTTGTTGAATTTCGACGGCGCCTCGGCGAGAGCCCGTCTTTCCTCTTCGCCCAGCGCCTCCCACGCCCTTTCTTCCGCCTCGTAAACGCCGCGCACATATATGTCGGCAAAGGCGCGACCCTTGTCCGTCAGCGAAATGTTTTTGACGCGCAAATCGTCTCCGGCGGCGGCAAGCGTTATCAGCCCGTTTTTTTCCAGATGGCGGCACGCCGAGTTTACCGTCTGCTTGCTTATAAACAGCGTGTCGCTTATTTCGGCCTGCGTTCTTACGCCTTCGCTCACCATCCAGATGACCCAATACTCCATGACCGCCAGCCCGCTCTCACGGGCGAAAGCGGCGTATATGCCGTCCGCCTCTTTGTACGCCAGGCGGAATTTTTCCAGTTCTCTGTCTGTGTTTTTCATGACGTTTCCCTTCTGCCGGTATAATAGTATTATTTCGGACTGAATTATCATAATTCATACCGCCGCCGATGTCAACCTCGGCACAAAAAAAAGACGGGCAAAAGCCCGTCTTTTATATCAAAATTCATTCGGCGTCTTCCGCTTCCGCCGGCTGTTCGCCTTCGGCGGTTTCTTCCGCCGGTTCTTCATGCGGGGTTGTCGCCACGCACACCACTTTGGCGTCGTCCTTAAACTTCATTATTCTGACGCCCAGCGTGTCCCTGCCTATTTTGGAGATATCGCTGGCCTGCACCCTGATGATTACGCCGTTGTCGGCGATGAGCATTACGTCTTCGTCAGGCGCCACGAGTTTAAGGTTGACGAGGTTGCCCGTTTTGGCGCTGAACACGCCGGCTTTAATGCCTTTGCCCGCCCTTGCCTGCAAGCGGTAGTCGGCGACGTCGGAAATCTTGCCGAAGCCGTTTTCGCTGACGGTCAGCACGTCGTAGCCGCTCTTGATGACGGCCATGTCGGTTACATAGTCGCCTTTGTCAAGTTTCATGCTGCGCACGCCCTGGGCGTCCCTGCCCATAGGGCGCACTTCTTCTTCGGAAAACCTGATGCATTTGCCCTTGTGGCTCGCCACGAGAATTTCGTCGTAACCCGTCGTAAGCGACACCGAAATAAGTTCGTCGTCGTCTGTCAGCGAAATGCAGATTTTGCCCACTTTGCGGATTGACTCGAACTCTTTAAGGTCGGTTTTTTTGATGAGGCCGTTTTTTGTCGCCATAAGCAGATTGCCCTGCCCCGATTCTTTTCTCGGTATGACTGCCGTTACCTTTTCGCCTTCAGTGAGTTGCAGCAGATTGACCACCGCCCTGCCGCGCGCCGTCTTTTGCGCCTCGGGCACTTCATACGCCTTGATGTTGTACACCTTGCCCTTGCTGGTGAAAAACAGCAAATCGTCGTGGGTGTTGCACACAAACATGTTGACGACAAAGTCTTCTTCCTTGGTTTTGTGCGCCGTCACGCCCTTGCCGCCCCTGCGCTGGGTTTTATATTCCGCGGTAGGTATGCGTTTGACATAGCCGAAATGCGTCATTGAGATTACGACGTCTTCCTTTTCTATAAGGTCGCCGATGTCGATTTCGCCGTAGTCCAGAGAAATTTCCGTTTTGCGCGGCGTGCCGTATCTGGCGCTGATTTCGCGCAGGTCGTTTTTGATGATTTCGCCCACCTTGGCGGGGCTTTCGATAATGCTTTTGAGTTCGGCGATGTATTTTTTCAGCTCTTCCAGCTCGTTTTTGAGGCTTTCCACTTCCAGGCTGGTGAGTCTTTGCAGACGCATTTCCAGAATGGCGGTAGCCTGCTTGTCGCTGAGCAGGAAGGTTTCCATCAACCTGTCTTTGGCGACGTATTTATCGGCGGATTTTTTAATGATTTCTATAACCCTGTCGATATTGTCCTGCGCTATTACAAGACCTTCCAGAATGTGCCTGCGTTCTTCGGCTTTTTCCAGGTCGTATTTGGTTTTGCGCAGCACAACGTCGTTCTGGTGGGCGATATAGCGGCTGATGATTTCTTTAAGGTTGAGCACTTTCGGCTCGCCGTCGGCAAGCGCCAGCAGGTTTATGCCGTTTGACACCTGCAACTGCGTGTGTTTGAACAGCGAGTTGAGCACCACCTGGGCGTTGGCGTCTTTTTTGACGTCGATGACAATGCGCATGCCCTGTCTGTCGGATTCTTCCTTGATGTCCGAAATGCCCTCGAGTTTTTTGTTTTTGACCATGTCGGCGATGGACTCGATAAGGCGCGCCTTGTTGACCTGATAAGGCAGTTCCGTCACGACGATGCGGCTTCTGGTGCCGTTGTTGAATTCCTCTATTTCCGTTTTGGCTCTTATAATTACGCCGCCGTGCCCCGTTTTGTAGGCGTGGCGCACGGCTGCCCTGCCCATAAGTATGCCGCCCGTCGGATAGTCAGGCGCGGGGATTATGGTCATGAGTTCGTCCACGGAAATATCCGGGTTGTCGATTGTGGCGATTACGCCGTTTATAACTTCGTTGAGGTTATGCGGCGGAATGTTGGTCGCCATACCCACGGCAATGCCGTCGGAGCCGTTTACAAGCAGATTGGGGAACCTGGACGGCAGCACGACAGGCTGTTCCAGCGTTTCGTCGAAGTTGGGATAAAAATCCACCGTGTTTTTGTCAATGTCGCGCAGCATTTCGCTGGCGATTTTGGACAGTCGGGCTTCGGTGTACCTTTGCGCGGCGGGCGGGTCGCCGTCCACCGAACCGAAGTTGCCCTGGCCTTCCACCAGCGGCTCGTTTATGGAAAAATCCTGCGCGAGGCGCACAAGGGCGTCGTAAACGGCGAAGTCGCCGTGCGGATGGTATTTGCCCAGCACGTCGCCTACGATACGGGCGCATTTTCTGTACGGTTTGTCGTTGGTGAGGTTGAGTTCGCCCATGGCGTAAAGAATACGCCTGTGCACCGGTTTAAGACCGTCGCGCACGTCGGGGATTGCCCTCGACACGTTAACCGCCATGGCGTAAGCGATGAAAGACTTTTTCATTTCGTCTTCGACGCCCACCTTGACCACCTTGGAGTTTTCCAGCGCTTTTTGATATTCTATATTGTTTACGTTATCGGTTTTCTTCATATTTCCGCCTCATCACACGTCGAGTTCTTCCACAAGTTTGGCGTTGTCCACAATAAACTGACGCCTGAGTTCAGGTTTTTCGCCCATAAGCACGCTGAATATTTCGTCGGCGGCGTAAGCGTCGTCCATGGTTACCTGCAAAACCGTGCGGGTTTCGGGGTTCATTGTGGTTTCCCACAGCTGTTCGGCGTTCATTTCGCCCAGACCCTTGTACCGCTGTATCGCCTCGCCTTTAATGCCCAGTTCGGCGATAAGCCTGTCTTTCTCCTCGTCGTTATAGGCGTACACCGGCGTTTTGCCTTTCATGAGTTTGTAAAGCGGCGGCTGCGCTATATAAACGTGCCCCCTTTCAATCAGCGGCCGCATAAAGCGGAAGAAGAAAGTCAACAGCAAAATCCTGATGTGGCTGCCGTCCACGTCGGCATCGGTCATGCAGATGATTCTGTTGTAGCGCAGTTTGCTTTCGTCGAAATCGTCGTGTATGCCGCAGCCGAAAGCCGTTATCATGGACTTTATTTCCTCGTTTTCGAGTATGCGGTGCAGGCGGGCTTTTTCCACGTTGAGGATTTTGCCCCTGAGCGGCAGAATAGCCTGGAAACGTCTGTCGCGCCCCTGCTTCGCCGTGCCGCCGGCCGAGTCGCCCTCCACCAGATAAATCTCGCAAAGGTCGGCGTTTTTCTCGGTGCAGTCGGCGAGTTTGCCCGGCAGAGTGGTGTTTTCCAGCACGTTTTTGCGGCGGGTAAGTTCCCTGGCGTTGCGCGCGGCTTCCCTTGCCCTTTGCGCCGTCTGGCATTTGAGGATAAGTTCGCGCGCTTCTTTCGGGTTTTCTTCGAGATAAGCGCCCAGTTCCTCTGTAACGACCCTCGCCACGGCGGTGCGCATTTCGCTGTTGCCGAGTTTGGTCTTTGTCTGCCCCTCGAACTGCGGCTCGGTGAGTTTGACGCTGATGACGGCGGTTATGCCCTCGCGCACGTCTTCGCCTGACAGTTTGTCGTCTTCTTTAAGCACGCCGAGTTTTTTGCCGTAATCGTTGATGACCTTTGTCAGCGCGTTTTTGAAACCGTCAAGGTGCGAGCCGCCTTCTTCTGTGTTGATGTTGTTGGCGTAAGTGTAAATAAGTTCGCTGTATCCGTCGTTGTATTGCAGGGCGATTTCCACCTCGCCCTCTTTGACGGATTTGTCTATATACACCGGCTGCGAAAACAAAACGTCTTTGTTCTTGTTGAGGTTTACCACAAATTCCGCCAGACCGCCCTCATAGCAGAAAGTTTCCTTGCGCTCCTGCCCGGGCCTTTCGTCTTTAAGGTTGATGACTATGCCCTTGTTGAGATACGCCACCTCGCGCAGGCGGTTTTTAAGCCTGTCGTACTGAAACTCCACCGTTTCGAAAATTTCTGGGTCGGGGCGGAAAGTGATTGTGGTGCCGGTTCTGTCGGCGGAACCCACCACTTTGAGCCTTTCTTCCGGCTTGCCGCGGTGGTAAACCTGTTTGTAGTGGTTGCCGTTCTGGAACACTTCCACAATAAGGTCGGTGCTGAGCGCGTTGACGACAGAAATGCCCACGCCGTGCAGACCGCCCGACACGGTATAGCCGCCCCCGCCGAACTTGCCGCCGGCGTGCAGTTTGGTCAGCACGACTTCCACAGCCGAAAGCCCTTCTTTTTTGATTATGCCCGTCGGTATGCCCCTGCCGTTGTCGGCGACGGTGAGCGTGCCGTCGGCGTTGACAGTAACGTCGATTTCGGTGCAGTAGCCGGCAAGCGCCTCGTCGATGGAGTTGTCCACTATTTCCACCGCCAGGTGGTGCAGACCTTTTTCATCGGTGGAGCCGATATACATGCCGGGTCTTTTGCGGACGGGTTCCAGCCCTTCCAGCACCTGTATTTGCTCTTCCGAATAATTGTTGGGTTTGTCCATATTACCTCCGTAAACCGTACACACGTCCCGCGCGAACCGCGGGACAAACCCTTTGCCGCCATTCCGACCGACGGCAAAAACATCGCCTGTGTCTTTTTGCTATTATACCACAATTATACCCTTTTTGGCTTGTATTTTAAGCCAATAATGACATGTTTTTTTGATGAATTTTTTCATTTGCCGTTTTAAGCCCCTTATTTGCCCTGTAAACGGCATAAAACGGCTTTTTGACAAAACACACTTTCAAAACCAAGTAAAAAAGAAAAACAACCTTGAAAACACAGGCGCAAGAGGCATAAAAAAAGGAAGCGCGCGCTTCCTTTTTTTAATTTTGTTTTCTTTGTTAAAGTCACTTGAAATTTTTAATTTTGCGTAATCTTTCCGCCGCTCACGGTAAAAAAGCGGCATTCTCCGCGCGGCGTTTTATTAAATTCCGTGGCGGCGACCAGCGTCTGCGTGCCGCCGATGTATTCCAGCAGTCTGTTTTGGCGGGCGGCGTCTATTTCGCCGAACACGTCGTCCAGAATAAGCACAGGTCTTTCGCCGGTTATTTCTTCCATAAGGCTGACTTCCGCCAGTTTGAGCGACAGCGCCGCCGTGCGCTGCTGCCCCTGCGAGCCGTATTTGCGTATGTCAACGCCGTCCACGGTAAACTTTATGTCGTCCCTGTGCGGACCGCGGAGAGTGTAGCCAAGCCGCAGTTGCTTCTCCGTGTCGAGCGAAAGTTTTTCAATCAAATCGGCTTTGGCTTCTTCTTTGGAAAAGCCGGTCATGTCTGTCTGGTACACAACGCCGAGTTCTTCCTTCCCGCCGGAAAGAGCGTAATGGGCGTCTGCCGCCAGAGGAAAAATCTTTTCGGCAAAGCCCGCCCGTTTGAGGTAAAGCCGAGCCCCCTCTTCGGCGAGTTGGGCGTCCCAGACGGACAGCATTTCTTTTATGTCGGCGTTTTTTGCCTGCGTTTTTATGAGATTGTTGCGCTGGCTTAAAATTTTGTTATACCGCGCGAGAGTGTAAAAATAGTTTTTGTCAGTCTGGCACAGGTCAATGTCCATAAACCGTCTGCGGGAATCGGGGCCTTCCCTGATGACCCGTATTTCCTGCGGCGAAAAATATATCACGTTGAGCCTGCCCATGAGTTCACCTATTCTGGCTATGGGCATGCCGTTTACCGCCACACGCTTTTTTTCGCCGCGGCTGAGTTTGATTTCAACCGAGCAGACGCCGCTTCTCACGGCGGTTTCGGTTTTGACGGAAGCCCAGTCGCCGTCGCGGTTAATCATATCCTTGTCGCGGTCGGTTCTGGGCGACTTGCCTATCGAGCACAGCACTATGCTTTCCAGAAAGTTGGTTTTGCCCTGCGCGTTTAGCCCCGTGAATACGTTTAGTCCGCCGCAGAGCGAAATTTTTTGCGCCCCAAGGTTCCGGAAATTTCTGACGGTTACGCTTTTAACTTGCATTGTGTTACCGTTTGAGTATCATGTCTTTCAGGTCTTTGACGTAAACGGCCATTCTGCCGTCCGTCTTGCACTGTTCTTCTATCTTGTTGCGGGCGTGAAGTATAGTCGTGTGATCTCTCCCGCCGAAAATCTCGCCTATCTTGACAAGCGGCATTGTCATGAATTCCGTTATAAGATAAATGCATATCTGCCGCGGCTCCACGATTTCCTTGTTTTTCTTTTTGCCTACAAGCGACTGCCTGTCCACGTTGAAATATTCCGTGACGGCGTCTATTATCGTGTCGGCGGAAATCATTTCTTTCTGGTCGTCGGTGTAGTCTTTAAGCGCCTCGTTCACCACTTCCATGTCTATCACGGAGTGGTTTATGAGCGAAGCGTAACTGATGACCCTGGTCAGCAGACCTTCCATGTCCCTTATGTTGCTCTGCACGCTGCCGGCAATGACTTTGAGTATGTCGTCGCTTATGTTGGCGTTTTGCTCCGCCGCCTTGCGCTGCAAAATGGCTATCCTGGTTTCGAGGTCAGGCGGTTTGATGTCGGCAATCATGCCCCACGCGAAACGTGTGCGCAGCCTGTCTTCCAGATGCTGGATTTCTCTCGGCGGACGGTCGCTGCTGATGATAATCTGCCTTTCAGCGGTGTAAAGGTCGTTGAAAGTATGAAACAGTTCTTCCTGCGTGGCGTCGGTTTTGGATATAAACTGAATATCGTCAATCATCAGCACGTTGCAGTTGCGGTATTTTTCCCTGAAAGCCTTTTTGGCGTCGCCCGGGTTCTGGGTATCCCTTATCGCCTCTATAAGTTCGTTAGTGAATTTTTCGCAGCTGACGTAAACTGTTTTATACCCCGGCCTTGTTTCTTTAAGCCTGTTGCCGATTGCGTGGAGAAGGTGCGTTTTGCCGAGTCCCACGCCGCCGTATATAAACAGCGGGTTGAATTTTTTGCCCGGCGCTTCCGAAACGGCTTTCGCCGCAGCCGCCACAAACTCGTTTGATTTGCCCACCACAAAGTTGTCGAAGGTGTATTTTTTTATAAATACCGAGTCTTCCAGTATATGCTGCGGCACGGGTATCTCCTTTTCCTCGTCGGCGTAAAGGTCTTTCTGGTCGGGCGTAATAAACTCCACGTCGTCAAGCATGGGCAGAATCATCTGCATGGCGTCTTTAATCTGCGTGTAAAACCTTTTGCGCACCAGATTTCTGCTGACTTCGCTGTTTGAACAGAGAATGAGTTTGTTGTTCATTATGCTGACGGGGTCCGTAGTGTCCAGCAGTGTGTCGAAACCCAGAGCGGGTATCATCGTTTCAAGTTCGTCAAGCATTTTTTGCCACAGTTCTTTTACGTCCATTTTTTAGGTTTCCTTTATGTGTTTTCCGTTTTATTAAATTAAGCGTCACGGAGTTATTATACAATAAGAGCGGCGGTTTTGTCAGCGGCGGCGCCGAATTTTTCGGCGGCGCCATTCCGCGGGTTTTACATTATACACCAAATCCGCCGCCAAATCAAATTTTTCTTTTGCTCCTCCGCTTACGGAAAACGGCGGCGCGGCAATAAAAATCCGTTATATGTGGACAACCCGCAGCAAAAAATCCACAAAAGAAACGGCGTTTGTTTTTGCCTGACTGACAAGATATTGTATTGCAATTTTTCTTTGTTTCGTTTATAATGTATTTGCCGCCATAACGGCGGATAAAAAACAATGGTTTTCCACAACTTAACACAGACTACTGCGTCTGCTGTTATCTGAAATAAAAAAAACATACGACAAAATTTTTTGCGGAAAGAGGAAAATATGAAAGTTGTTTGCCAAGGGCTGGAACTCAGCGACGCTGTCATCAAAGTAACAAAAGCAATAAACGGAAAAAGCGTTTCACCAATTCTCGACGGAATAAAACTCACCGCGAAAGACGACTGCCTGACGCTTTTCGCCACCGACCTGGAACTTGCCATTGAAAAGAAAATCAACGCCGAAGTTCTTGTGGAAGGCGAAACAGTGGTGCCCGGCAAATTTTTCGGCGAGCTGGTAAAGATGCTTACAAACGAGCAGATAGAACTGACGCTGGACGAAAACCAGAAACTCAAAATAAAATATACCGACGGCGAAGTGGAAAAGAAATGCTTTTCCGTCGAGGAATATCCCGAGTTGCAGCGCATAAGTTCCGGCGGCGGCTTCTGCATACTCGCCAAAGAACTTAAAGACCTTATAAGCAAAACAATTTTTTCCGTGTCGGTTGACGAAGGCAGGCCTACGCTCAAAGGATGTCTGTTCGAGGCGGAAGACTATACGATAAGCGGCGTGGCGCTTGACGGATACAGACTGGCGCTCGTCAAAAAACCGCTGGAACAAAAAGCCGACAAGACAAGCATAATCGTGCCGGCGAGGAGCCTTGCGGAACTCAGCAGATTTCTCGACGACAGCGACGACATAATTCACGTTAAAGTGGAAAACAACTTTATGATGGTCGACCTTGAACACACCATGATAATGACCAGGCTGCTTTCCGGCGATTTTATAAATTACAGACAGATTATACCCGGCGAGTTTGACACGAATATCATCATCAACAAAGACCAGTTCAAAAACAGTCTCGACAGGGCAAGCATACTTTCCAGGGGAGAAAAGAACAATCTCGTCAAACTCGACATAAAGGAAAACGTGCTTTATCTCATATCTAACAGCGACGACGGCGCTAATCTCAAAGAGAGCATAGCCATAAACCTGTCGGGCAAAGACATGACGATAGCCTTCAATTCCAGATATCTGCTCGACTGCATGAAAGCCATCGACGACGAATTTATAAAGATAAATCTCAACACGCCGGTCAATCCGTGCGTTATAACCCCTTGCGACAAGGAAGAATACCTCTATCTCATACTTCCGGTCAGGATGGTGTAAATAAAAAACGAAAGAAGCGGAAACGCTTCTTTTTTTTGTTACATCGCGGCGCGGCGAAAGAAAGGCGCTCATAACTTGACACAAAAAAAATTTTACACTATACTGTATCGGATAAACAATACTATATTGGGGAATTCCCTTGTAAAAAAGAGAGGACATTATGAAAAGAACTTATCAACCTAAAAAGAGACAACGCAGCAAAGTGCACGGTTTCAGAAAAAGAATGAAAAGCAACGGCGGCAGAAAAGTCATTGCCAGAAGAAGAAACAAAGGCAGACATAAACTCTCCGCTTAAAGCAAGGTGAAAATGTTGGAAAAACGTTTCAGGCTGAGAAAAAACTATCAGTTCAATTACGTATATAAAAACGGCAAGTCGGTAAGCGACAAAAACATGGTGATAGTTTACTGCCGCAACAAAAACGGCAAACCGAAAGTCGGTTTTTCCATAAGCAAAAAATTCGGAAAAGCGGTGAAGCGCAATAAGATGAGAAGAAGGCTGAGAGAAATCGTATATAAAAGATACGGCGCGCTCGACAGCCGTTTCAACTATGTGTTTTTGCCGCGTGGCGTTTGTGCGGATATGACTTTCGCCGAAATCGTTTCTTCCGTCGAAAGACTCATGTCCAGAATAGGGTGTGAAAACTGATGCGTTGGGTATGTATAGCGCTGCTCAAATTGTATAAACTGGTGCTGTCCCCCATTATCGGAAGAAACTGCATTTTTTATCCGACATGCTCCGTCTATTCGATGGAAGCGTACAGGACGTTCGGTTTTTTCAAAGGAAGTTATCTCACCGCCAAAAGGCTCATTAGGTGCGGCCCTTGGTCCAAAGGCGGCTTTGACCCTGTTCCGTACAAATTCGGAGGAAATATCAAGTGGGTAATTTAGTTTCGTTGCTTTCCGCCATACCGGTGCCTGACCTCAACTGGGTGGGCACGCTGGTACAGGGATTGTACAACGCAATAGGCAGTTACGGCTGGACGGTGGTATTGTTTACGCTTATTCTCAAAGTGATAACGCTGCCGCTGGATTTCTGGCAGAGATGCCTCACCAAAAAGAACGCCATCAAAATGGAACAGATGAAACCTATGATGGCGAAAATAGACAAAGCGTACGGCGAAAACAAAAAAGGCGCCCAGCAGGAAAAGCAGAAACTCATGAAAAAGTTCGGCTATTCCATGTTTTCGAGCTGCCTGCCTGCCCTTGTCACAATCGTGTTCTTTATTTTCATGTTCACGGGTCTCACCAGTTATACCACGCACGCCAACGTGACGGAATACAACAACCTTGTGGACAGTTATCATTACGCTATAGTTGTTTCGGCGCAGGAACAGGGCGTTGACCTCGGCGAATACGCCTGGCTTATAGACGACGGAGATTACGAAGTCGGCGACTGGTCAACGGAAAAAGAAACGGCTTATCAACAGTTTTTCACCGAAAAGGTGGCGCCGCTGGCAAACAGTTCCGGCCCTATGGCTGACACCGAAAAATACGACGCTATAATAGAAGGCACAAAACCTATCGTAGGCGATTTCGCCGGCACCAACAGGGAAAGTTTCCTTTGGATTAAAAACATTTGGAGACCTGACACCTGGGCGACAGTAATGCCTACTTACAGCGAATTTACAAACGGTTCGCTGGCGGTGACGGGCATAAAGGGAGCCAACGAAACAGAATATCAGATAATTTACGAAGCGGTTGGCGAATACGCCGGCGGCTATGCCGGCTCCGCCTGGAACGGTCTGCTTATATTGCCTGTGCTTTCCGGCGTGCTGTCGTTTGTTTCGACGAAACTTTCGCAAAAAACGCAGAATGCCACTATGGACCCGGCAATGCAGGGCAGCGGAAAGTTCATTTATATATTCATGCCGCTGCTGATGGTGCTGTTTGTCCTGATGTATACGGCGGCGCTGGGCGTGTATATCGTGTGCCAGTCGGTTTTCACGATAATATTCACGTTTATACTCACCCCTATCGTCAACAAAATTTACAGCAAAAAGAACATAAGCGTGGTAAAACAGGCGTCTTACAGGAGATAGTATGAGACAGATTGAAGAAAGCGGCAAAAACGTCGAAGTCGCGGTGGAAAAGGCCCTGGCTAAACTCGGCATCACGCGCGAACAGGCGAAAATAAAAGTCATCAGCGAAGGCGGCAAACTTTTCAAACAGGCGAAAGTCATGGTCTCAAAAAAAGAGACCGAAGGCGAAAAGGCTCTGGCTTTCACCGAAGCCGTGCTGGAAAAAATGGGGCTGACTTTTGTCGTCGAAATGGAAGAAAACGAGTCGGAAGCGCGTCTTGAACTTATCGGCACCGAAAGCGGCTGCGTGATAGGCCACAGGGGCGAAGTGCTCGATTCGCTGCAATATCTCGCTTCGCTTGTCGCTAACAAAGGCAACGAAACGTACAAGAGAATAATACTTGACACCGAAGGTTACAGAAGCAAACGCGCGGATAAACTCAAATCTCTCGCTAAAAATCTCGAAGCGAAAGCCGTGCGCACCGGCAGACCCGTAAAACTCGAACCGATGAATTCTTTTGAAAGACGTATAATTCACTCGGCATTGCAGGGCAGCGGGCAGGTAACCACCGTTTCCGAAGGCAGTTCGCCTAACAGATATGTTGTGATAGTGCCTAAAATAACGGCGCCTTCCAAGTCAGGACCGAGAAAAAAGATGCATACTTTCGTATACCGCTCCGAAAAGAAAAGAAGAAGATAAAAGAAGGTGGCTTCACCTTCTTTTTTATTTACCGACACGAGGTTTGTATGAAACAGACAGACATGATAGCGGCAATATCCACACCAATCGGCAGAGGCGCGATTTCCATTGTCAGAATGTCGGGAAACGGCGTTTTGCGGCTGGCTTCCGAAATGTTCTCCCCTTTTCCTGCTTCCCCGTCTCTTTTGAAACTGGGCACGCTGGACGCCGGCGGCTTCTGCGACAAGGCGATGTGCGTTTATTTCAAAGCGCCGAGGTCATATACCGGCGAGGACATGGTTGAGTTTCAGCTGCACGGCGGTTACGCCATAGCCGACGGCGTGCTTAAAAACTGCGTCGAGCGCGGCTGCCGCCTTGCCGTGAGCGGCGAATTCACGAAACGCGCCTATCTCAACGGAAAGATGAACCTGACCAACGTCGAAGGTATCATGGACATGATTGACGCCGAGTCCGTCGCCGCCGTGGAAAACGGCTATAAAATGCTGACGGGCAGGCTGGACGGCAAGATATCCGCCTTGCAGGATAAACTCACCGATTTGCTCGCGCAGATTGAAGTGGCGCTGGACTATCCCGAAGAAGACCTGGAATACATCACCAACGAACAGATAGGCGTTTCTCTCGGCGAGGTTCTTGGCGGCGTGAACGCCATGCTTGACAGCGTTTCGCGCGGACGTATGATTAAAAACGGCGTCGACGTGGCGATTATCGGCAGGACAAACGTCGGTAAATCGTCGCTCCTTAACGCCCTTGTCGGCTACGACAGAGCCATTGTCACCGACATAGAAGGCACCACGCGCGACACCCTGCACGAAAGTTATATTTACGGCGACGTTAAATTCAACTTTATCGACACGGCGGGGCTCAGGAAAACCGACGACGTTGTGGAAAGTTTGGGCATAGAACGTTCGCTCAAAGCGGCGGAAAAAGCCGACGTGATTCTGCTTGTCGCCGACGGACAAGTGCCGGACGAATACGCCGGCATTAAAGAAGATAAACGCGCGATAGTCGTCTATAATAAAAACGACGTCAACACTTACGCCGACGGGAGCGTTTCCGTGAGCGCGAAAACCGGCGATAACATCGAAAACCTTAAAAAACTCATATACGACAAAGTAAAACTAGGCAACGTGTCGTCAGGCGACGTGGTCATCACCAACGTGCGCCACGCCGACTGTCTGCGCCGCGCCGCCGAAGGCATAAAACGCTCGCTCTCCCTCATCGGCGCAACGCTTGACTGCCTTGCTCTGGAAGTGCGTGAAGCGTGGCTGGCGCTGGGCGAAATTACCGGCACTTCCGCCAGCGAAGACGTGGTCAACAGAATTTTCGAAAAGTTTTGCGTAGGGAAATAATAAGCGTCATGATAAGCGTCATGTCTTGCTCACGCTGCGACATGCCGCTTGTTCAAGGCGTTTAATCTGTCGGGCTAACCCCCTGTCGTGCTGACGCGCACGACATCCCCCTTAAC
>ERZ1643251.2006-NODE-2006-length-21583-cov-5.531122_pt1 | contig 21583 bp, 18 predicted proteins | sample MGYA00579261_ERZ1643251 | MGnify/ENA primary metagenome ERZ1643251 (study PRJEB29033, sample SAMEA4952267) | chicken gut metagenome | biome: Broiler Chicken; feature: Gastrointestinal Tract; material: Caecum | place: Ireland | collected 2018 | study: Broiler... | reverse complement strand
TTCCTTTTTCCCTTGACCGCACCTGCCGTATACGAGGCTGCGGGTTTTGGCGGGAATGCCTAATAATATTATATTGTCGGTTAAGTCGTGATTGAAGTGAAATTTTACGTTGGCGAGGTGCATACGCATGTCGGCGAAGAGAGCGTTAAAAATAAAGTTTATTTCCTCTTCGTTCTGCTCCACCGCCTGCGCCTTTGTGGGGCTTTTGAAGGCGTTGTAGAGCACATTGTACCTGCCCTTTTTTACGTCCTTGTCGTAATCGTCGAGCGCGTCGGCGAGGTATATCCACTTGCCTATGTCGTAAAACAGACCGCAGGTGTGACTGTCGGACTTGTCGCCGAGGATATATTCGGAGAGTTTTTCCATCATGTGCGCGGTGGGTTCGCAGGCGGCGTCGATTACGGCGCAGCCCTCATTTTCGAGCGCGCTCTGCGCGGCGAGCTGATCAGAAATTATGCGCGCGGCAGCGGGGTGTTTTTTTACGGTTTTTTTGTAGCCGCTTTTATATAAAAAGGCGAACAGCCCCTTTTTGTCGCCGTCGGACTTATCGTCCAGCAGTTTATAGTATGCGAGCGCGGTGTTTATGCAGCCGAGCAGCACCGAAGTGTCGTCAGGCAGCGCCATGTAGCGGCGCTTTAAGGGGTGAAGGGCGCATCTGCGCTTTTTGACGACGACGTCGGCATTTTTGAGGTTGTGGACGAGCGCGGACACGAAAGCCATGTCGTAGGTCAGCGCCGTGCGCGCCATCTGTCCGCTGCCCTGTTTTATGGACTTGCACATGCCGCAATACAGCGCCTTATACAACATTTCATCCTTGACGAACATGTGCGGCCTTTCGGGCTGAATATATCCGAACATAGGCGTTTAAAGCTGATAGAAGCCTATCTTTTTATAGACTTTTGCAAGCGTTTTATTCGCGCGGCGGGCGGCGCGCTCGGCGCCGTCCCTCAACACGCCGTCGAGGTATGTTTTGTCGGCGAGCAGGCGCGCCTGCTCCGCCTGAATGGGTGCAAGCTTATCGGCGACAATTTCGCCGACGGCAAGCTTGAAGTCGCCGTAACCCATACCGTCAAACTGTGCTTCGCACTCCGCCATGCTCTTTCCGCTGAAAACCGAATAGATGGAAAGAAGGTTGCTGACCCCGGGCTTGTTTTGAGGATCGTACTTTATGCAGGCGTCGCTGTCGGTCACGGCGCGCCTGAACTTGCGGATTATAGCGTCGCGGTCGTCCGACATAAAGACAGAGCCGTTGGCGTTTTCAGCCGATTTGCTCATCTTTTTGGAGGGGTCGAGAAGGTCGTTTATTTTGGCTCCCACCTTCATATACACCCCCTCCGGCACGGTAAACGTGGGGGAATATACGTTGTTGAAACGTATTGCGACGTCGCGGGTGATCTCTAAGTGCTGCCTCTGGTCGACGCCGACGGGGACGACGTCGGTCTGATACAAAAGAATGTCCGCCGCCATGAGGACGGGATAGTCCATTAGCCCCATATTGATATTGTCGGCATGTTTTGCAGATTTATCCTTGAATTGGGTCATGCGCTCCATTTCGCCGACGTAAGTGAAGGTGTTTAAAACCCACGCAAGTTCGGCATGGGCGGGCACGTGAGATTGAAGATATAACACGCACTGCTGAGGGTCTATGCCGCAGGCGATGTAGAGCGCCAGAAGGCTTAAAGTGTTTTTGCGCAGTTCGGCGGGGTTCTGCCTGACCGTTATGGCGTGCATGTTGGCGATTGCAAATACGCAGTCGTACTGCGACTGCAAATCCACCCAATTTTTTACCGCGCCGATATAGTTGCCTATGGTTAAGTTATTTGTCGGCTGGACAGCCGAATAAAGAACTTTTTTATCTCCCTGCATACACATTTCCTTGCATTTCAGCATTAATTCCATACTATTTTAACATAACAATTTGCAAAAAGCAACATCTTGACGGCACTCAATGGGTCAATCACCAAACTAAGCTTAAAAATACACGGCATTTTCACCATATATTGCGGCCATAACGGTCTGAATTCTGACCGCGAGCAATCGCAATAACTTATGCCGGCATATCTGCGGCACAAAAAAATTGCGCGGCGAAGATATTCGCCGCGCAATTTTTTATCAATAATTTTTACTTTTTTCGGCGCGCGAAAACAACAAGCGATTTTGCCGCCAGCGCCGCCGCTATCAGTCCGAACACAACCGCTCCGAACATGATAAGCGAACCTGTCACCATACAACTCACCATAATTTATCCTCCCTTTTATGCGCGCAAGGCGCTTTGATTTCAGTACAATTCAGACCCGTCTTTGAGTTCTGGGAACCTTTTGCAGAGCAGCCCGAATATGTAGCGAGCGCACTTTTCGGCTCCGTAATTCGGGCGCTGGGCTTTGGCGGCGTCAATATAGGGCTGCAAAGCCTGTGGATTGTTTACAAAATATTCTACCTTGTCGGCGGCCTTTTTTACATTGAAAATTTTCATGGCGCTGCCGACGGTCTTTATGTAATACCTGCCTATCCACCTCTCTATGTCGGTGGCGTAGTGGGTGATTATCTGCGGGATGCCGAAAAAGCAGGGTTCCGCCATCATCGAGGCGCCGCTTTTGCCGCACGATATGTCGGCGGAGGCGACAATTTCGAGCATGTTTTCAGCCATGCCGAAGGGTTTGAAAGTGGTATTTTGCGGGGGCGTGAGCGTTAAAAAATATTTATATAATTCGTCGTTCCTGCCGCAGACGGATATGAGATTTATGGGGAGGTTGCGGGCAAGAAGCTCTTCGGTCATGGGCTTCAACTTGCCCACGCCGTAGCCGCCGTCCGCCAAAAGGACTGTGAATTTATCCTCGTCCACCCCTATTTTGCGGCGGTTGACAGCCTTGTCGAGACTGACGGAAAAGGCTTCGTTGCGGATTAAAAAGGGAACTAATTTTATATTGTCGTTGTTGTATCTTTTAAAGTGCATTCCGCGCGCGCGGCGGTAACCCGTGGGCATGGAAATTAAAGTTAAATCGCTCTTGTAGCGGAAGAGGGTGTTTACCTTTGCGTCGGGGCAGTACACCGCGGTGAGCGGGCGCTCCTTCATGTGCATGGCGTAGTAGTTTGTTGCCCAGTGCGTGCTGACGACGAGGTCGGGAGCGAGCTCTTCCATGTGCTTTATGCCGGCTTCGGCGGCGTTTTGTTCGATGAACACTATGGCGCTCCAACTTGAAATGGCGGTGCCCCAGAAATCCATGTTGAAAGTGGCGAAGAACCCGAGCAGAGGGTGGCGGTTATAATTTTTTACGCTATCCGATAAATGCTTCTGGTATTTTATAAGGTTGGGATCGCCCGTTTCGGTAAAGAAGTTCGAGCGGACGACCTCTACCTTGTCGCCATATAATTTTTCAAATTCGTCGGCAAGGCTGTTCATGGGCATAATGTGCCCCAGCCCCGCCTCGGTAAAAGGGAATACAACCCTCGGTTTGTTCATAAGAGCTCCGTATACGGCAGCAAACCGCTTTGATATTGCTACGTGTAATATAATTATACTACTTTTTTTTATATTAGTCAATAGATATAAATTGCCCGTTAATTTATTTTAACCCGCGGCGGGGCGCGCTGAATGCGTGCCCCGCCGCGGGTTAAAAACATATATCAAACGCTCAACCGAGCAATTTTTCCTGACTTTCGCAGTAGCGCACTGTCGCCATCGCGTCGCGGCAATACATATCTGCGCCCGCGGCGGCGGCATATTCCTCGTTCATGACGGCACCCCCCGCCACTATTTTTACGCCCGGGCACTGTTCGCGCAGCAGCTTTATGGTCTGCTCCATAGACCGTACCGTCGTCGTCATGAGCGCGGACAGTCCGCAAACCTGCGCACCCGTGCGCTTTACCTCGTCGGCGACGAGCGGCGGTTCGACGTCCCGCCCGAGGTCGTAAACGGTGAAACCATAATTGACGAGCAGCGTTTTGACGATGTTTTTGCCTATGTCGTGAATGTCGCCCTTGACCGTCGCCACGACGACTTTTAGCTTTTTGGACTGCGCACTGCCAGAAAACGAGCTTTTTATGACGTCGAACGCCGCCGAAGCGGCTTCGGCGCTCATTAAAAGCTGGGGCAGGAAGATGGTCTTTTTTTCAAACTTTTCGCCCACTTCGTCGAGGGCGGGAATGACGTAGCCGTTTATGACGTCGAGAGGGGCGTTTTGTTTTAAAAGTTCGGCGGCAAGCAACGCCGCTTCGCCCTTTAAACCCCGCACTATGGCGCCTTTAAGCCTTTCCCCCTCCGCCGCGCGCTCCTTTGGCTGCTGTGCGGGCGACGTCGCGGACGGGGTGACAGACGAAGCGTATTCTATGTACCCGAGGCAGTTTTTGTCGCCGCCCGACAGCGCGAGAAAGCTTTTGTACGTCTTTATGATTTCGTGCGAGTTGGGGTTGATTATCGCCGCAGACAGCCCGCGCGCGAGCGCCATGGCGAGGAAGGTTGAATTTATAAAATCGCGGTTGGGCAACCCGAAGGAGATGTTCGACACGCCGAGCGAGGTGTTGCACCCCATAGTATGCCTTATGTAATCGAGCGAATCGAGCGCGGCGCGCGCCGCGCCGCCGTCCGCCGACACAGCCATGGCGAGGGTGTCGAAGATTAAATCACACTTTTTTATGCCGTAAGCCGCCGCGCGCTTTACAATTTTTTTGGCAATCGCGATGCGCCCCTCCGCCGTGGCGGGTATGCCGCCCTCGTCGAGCGTCAGCGCTATCACCGCGCCGCCGTATTTTTTTACGAGTGGAAAGACGGCGTCCATGACCTCGCTTTTGCCGCTGACCGAATTGACGAGCGGCTTGCCGTTGTAAATGCGCATGGCGCGCTCCATGGCGGCGGGGTCGGAGGTATCTATCTGCAACGGCAGGTCGGTGACCGCCTGAATTTCACTTACGCAGCGGGCGAGCACGGCGGGCTCGTCGATTTCGGGTAAGCCGACGTTTACATCGAGGATATGCGCGCCCCTTTCGCTCTGCGCCACGGCTTCGCCCAGGATATAATCCATGTCGCCCGAGCGCAGCGCCTCTTTTAGCTTTTTCTTGCCCGTCGGGTTGATGCGCTCGCCTATAAGCACGGGGATATCCCCGAAGCGACGCGCATGGGTATACGACGAAACGACGGTTAAATTTTTAGCCGCCACGGGAACGGGCGGGATGCCCGCCGACATATCCTTTAAAAGGCTTATATATCGGGGCATAGTGCCGCAGCACCCGCCGACGACGCGCGTGCCCATGGAGATAAGCTCGCACATGTCGCGTGCGAAATCTTCCGCCGGGAGCGAGTAGACCGTACACCCGTCCATGTCCTCGGGCAGACCCGCGTTTGGCTTGACGACGACGGGCGTGGAGCTGACGGCGAGCATCCTCTTTACCACATCTTTCATCTGCGCGGGCGCGAGCGAGCAGTTTACGCCGAGCGCGTCGACGCGCAGCCCCTCCAACAGGGCGACGGCGGCTTCGGGCGAGGTGCCCGTCATGGTTTTGCCGTCCTCGCCGAACACTAGGGTGGCGATTATGGGCAGCGAGCACACCTCTTTTGCGGCGACTACCGCCGCTTTGAGCTCGTAGACGTCGTTCATGGTTTCGAGGGCGATGACGTCCGCCCCCGCCTTTACGCCCGCAAGTATGGTTCGTTTGAAGATTGAAACGGCATCCTCAAAGCTAAGGTCGCCGAGGGGGGCGAGCATTCTGCCGATCGAGCCTATGTCGAGGGCGACATACGCACCATTAAAGTCCTTAGCCGCGTGTTTTGCACACGATATACCCGCGCGAACGACCTCTTCGGTGCGGTCGCCGAACTTTAAACTGTTGGCGCCGAAGGTGTTTGCGTAAAGCACTTCGGCGCCCGCTTGCAGATATTCCCTGTGCACGCCCTCGATAACTTCGGGGCGGGATATGTTCCACTCTTCGGGCAGGGTACCGAGGGGCAGCCCGAGCTGTTGCAGCCGCGTGCCCATGGCGCCGTCGAGGTAGATTATGCTGTTTTTAAGCCTTTGCCTGAACGTCATTTTTTATACCTACGATTGCCGTGACCGACTTTGTGGGAGTCATGAAACAGTCGTCCGACAGGGTCACGCCTATTTTTTTTGTCACGTCGAGCGCGGCGAAGATGTCGCGCTGCAAACTTAAAGGGAGGTCGCCGAATCCGCACGAAAAACGCGCGGTATTTGCGCCATACTGCGCGGTCAACCCCGCGTGAACCTCGTCGCACCACTGCTCGACGAGCGCCGCACCCAGCGCCTGCACCACAGCCGCCCGCGCGGGCGACAGCCTGTTGTAGCGGGCGATAAGTCTGTCTATGCCCGCACCCGCCGTGGCGGCGAAGAGCGCCAGCCTGTCGCAGCCAGAAAGATATTTTTCGAGGTCGCGGCTTGACGTGCGGGCAAAGCCCAAATCGAGCATATCCCCGCGCGAAACGTCGAAGAGCGAATAAACCGCCTTTAAATCCTGAGCCTGCAAGACAAAGCTTTCGCACTCGTCTATCAGAACGTTTACCCCCTCCATATCCCTCACCGAAGGGGTATAGCCGAGGTAGCGCAGCGCCTCGCGGCGGTCTATTTTATGTATTCTGCCCGACAGAACTTTCATACGATATCGCTTAAATTGGCGCGGATGGCGACGGCGACTTCGGGCTTGTTCATAGAGTATACGTGCACCGCCCTTATGCCGTTGGCGTACAAGTCGATTATCTGCTCGGTGGCGTAGGCTATGCCCGCCTGGGTCATGGCGGCGGGGTTGTCGCCGAAGCGGTCGATTATGTGCCTGAAACGCGCGGGCAGGGTGCCGCCCGAAAGGGACATCATGCGCTTTATCTGCCTGCCGTTGGTGACGGGCATTATACCCGCAATGACGGGCACATATATGCCCGCGTCCCTTATTTTTGACAGGAACGAATAAAAGGCGTCGTTATCGAAAAACATCTGAGAAGTTAAAAAATCGCAGCCCGCGTCCACCTTAATTTTAAGGTTTTCGATGTCGGCGAACAGCGTGGGGCTTTCGGGGTGACCTTCGGGATAGCACGCGCCGCCTATGCAGAAGCACCCCCACTCCTTTATCTGCGCAACGAGCTGGTATGCGTATTTATAGTCGAGGTTGCCCGCAAAATTCTGGGGAATGTCGCCGCGCAGGGCGAGGACATTTTCGATGCCCGAATTTTTGAGGCGGGTCAGCTTTTCGAGCACGTCGGCCTTGTCGGACGAAATGCACGAAAGGTGGGCGAGGGGCGTCACGCCGAGATCGTTTTTCATGTGTTCGGCTATGGCGGCGGAATATTCCGATGTTCCCCCGCCCGCGCCGTAAGTCACGCTCATGAAATCGGGCGCGAGCGCGGCGATTTTATCTACCGCGGCTACAACACCCGCGAAGGCTTCGCCCGTTTTGGGAGGAAAGACCTCAAAGGAGAGCGCCGTATCTTTACTCTTTAAAATTTGTGTAATCTTCATGCTATAATTGTAACACACCCCGCCCGCGCGTTCAAGTATTTTTGCGCAAAAATAAAAAGCGGAACCTTCGTTCCGCCATTGTATTGTTGTTTTTGAGTATTTTCGCCCGCTAACGGTTATATATAAAGGGCTAAACGCAAGGGTGCGTCGCTTAAAAATCAGTCGTCCGCGGTAAAATCTATCGACAGGGGATGGTCGTACTTTTCGTTGAACCCGTAATATGCGCCCTTGTATTTGAACGCGGGGAGGGTGTCGAGCTGGACGTTGTGCAACGCCTTGAACACCGATGCGTCGACGTCGGGATTGCGCGCGCGGAAATCTTTGATGAGTTTTTTTACGTCCTGCCGCGCCGACTGCCCCTGCTGTCCGGGAGCCAGCCCCGCCGTCAGCTTGCAGGCGCAGGCGATGAAAGTTAAATTGTTGTACTGCTGCCAGTGGATTATGTCGTCCTCCAAAACGCAGTACAGCGGGCGTATGAGCTGCATGCCCTCGAAATTGGTCGACCTGATTTTGGGCATCATGCCCTGAATCTGCCCGCCGAACAACATGGACATCAGGGTAGTTTCTATCACGTCCGACTTGTGGTGACCAAGCGCTATTTTGTTGCAGCCCAGCTCCTTTGCGCGGGCGTAGAGAAATCCGCGCCTCATGCGCGCGCACAGATAACAGGGGTGTTCGCCGCCTATTAAATCGTTTACATCGAATATATCCGAGGGGTAAATGTGCGCGGGTATACCCAAAAGGTCGAGGTTTGACCGGATCATGGCGGCGTTCTGCTCGTTATAGCCGGGGTTCATGACGATATATTCGGCGTCGAACGAGATGTCGGAGTAGCGCTTCAACTGCTGAATGCACTTTGCGAGCAGCATGGAATCCTTGCCGCCCGACACGCACACGGCGATTTTGTCGCCCTCCTCTATGAGCTTATACGCTTTGACCGCCTGCAAAAAGCGCGACCATATGCCCTTGCGGAATTTAGTGATTATGGAGCGCTCTATGCGCTGTTGTTCTGTAAGCTCTTTTGCCATGACTATATACTTTATTTATGATTGCGGCATATACCGCGGTCAATCCTTAAATTTATCGCTGTTTTCCTTAAAAAATTCATACCATTCGCGCACGTTTTTCAGCTCCGTCCACGGTTTTACGTCAACGGGGTCGGCGTCGAGATCGTAAATTTTTGCGCCGCGCATGGCGAGAATGAAGGGCGAATGTGTGGCGATGACGAGCTGACAGCCGTAAAATCTTGCCGAGTCCTGCAAAAAAGTTGCAAGCTGTTTTTGCAACTGCACGGAAAGGCTGTTTTCGGGCTCGTCCAGAAGATACAGCGCGTCATTTTTTATCTTCTGCGTAAAGTAAGCAAATGCGCTTTCGCCGTTTGAGCGTTCGCGCACGTTTTGAACGAGGTGCTGTCGGACGTATTCCGACTGGGTATTTCTGCGCGCCGAAACAATTTTTTTGAGCCGCTCGAAATCTTCGAGCGAACGGACTTCCGATTTTTCGCGTTTAAGATTTATATATTCTTCAAAAAGCTCTTCCCTGCGCGCGTCCACACCCATATTTACGCCGCGGACGGAGAGCATATAGTCAAAAACATCGTCGCTGGTTATTATTTCGCCGTTCAGCCCCTTTTCGCGCGAGCATGAGCACATTTTTATGTACTCTTCAAAAAAATCCGAACGATTGTAAAGGCTTGTACGGTTCAGACCTAATTTTTCGGCGATTACATTCAAAGCCGTGGTTTTGCCGCTGCCGTTCCCGCCGTATAAAATCGTTACGGGCTCGAAATCTATGCGCGAAAAAGCGCGCGCCGACAACACAAAAAAAGGATACATTGTGTTGTAGCACGTGCGCTTTACGTTATTCAGCCTGTAACTATATTCACGATCCCAACCTGGAAACGTAAAAGACGATAAATACAGCATATGGCTTTATCGCCGCGTTAAATTTAAGCGCGGCGGATTAATGTTCTTCATCCTCGTCGGGATCGGGGAACTGCGACTTGTCGTACTCGATGCCGTTCTTGTCGTAATAGTCCTTGATTGCGGCGCGGATAGCCTCTTCGGCGAGCACGGAGCAGTGCATTTTGTGCGCGGGGAGTCCGTCGAGAGCTTCGGCGACCGCCTTGTTGGTGAGAGTGAGCGCCTCTGATATGGGCTTGCCCTTTATCATTTCGGTAGCCATGGACGACGAAGCGATTGCGCTGCCGCAACCGAAGGTGTTGAACTTGACGTCGGTTATTATGCCGTCCTTTACCTTGATGTAAATTTTCATGATGTCGCCGCAACGGGCGTTGCCCACCTCGCCTATGCCGTCGGCGTCGTCCAATTTGCCGACGTTGCGGGGGTTGGTGAAATGATCCATTACTTTTTCGCTGTATAATGCCATAAATAATTCTCCTTAACGCAAGTTGTGCATAAGGGGATATGCACCAACTTGCCGTTATTTTTAGGGGCGCCGCCCCTCTGGGCGCAATCTTATTTCGCCCTACATTTATTTAATTGCGCCCATTCACCCCGGTGAGCCGCAGGTATGCGCAAATTGAGACGAGCAAGGTATTCTCAAAACAGCATAGTATGCTGTTTTGCCTTGCGAGAACAGTGAGCGCATTATACGCGCGAACGGCGACCAAAGCGGCAGATTTCCTTACTGCCGTTGCGAGGGCTGCGCGAAAGTGCGATTTCGCTTGCGCCGTTAAATTATTTCAAATTCTGCCTTAACATTTTTGAGCCTTGGCGCAAAAATTCATAACTGTAAACTTTGTGCGTGCACACAACCCCTAACGCGCCTGTCGGGCACTCATAACTGCATTTATATAAGATGAGGGCGTTCTCCCTTTTCCAGCTCTTCCCATACGGGGGAAATAGAGCGGAGATATTCGACGACCTTGGGAACTTCCTGCACGATGTAGTGCATTTCTTCGACGGTGTTTTCTGGGCAGAGCGACAGCCTTAACGAGCCGTGAGCGACCTCGTGAGGCAGTCCGAGCGCAAGAAGGACGTGCGAAGGGTCGAGCGAACCCGAAGTGCACGCCGAACCCGACGAGGCACAAATGCCCTTTGCGTCGAGGAGGAGCAGAAGACTTTCGCCCTCGATGCCCTCGAAGCACATGTTTACGTTGCCGGGCAGCCTTTTAAACCTGTCGCCGTTGAGCTTGGAGTGGGGAATTGCCGACAGCCCTTCAATCAGGATATCGCGCATCTCCTCTTCCTTTGCCATATTTTCGGCGAGGTGATCAATCGCGTCTTTGAGAGCCGCCGCCATGGAGCAGATTCCCGCCAGGTTTTCGGTTCCCGCGCGCTTGCCGCGCTCCTGCGCGCCGCCCTCGATGAAGGTTCGCAAAGGGATATTCCTGCGGCAATACAGCACGCCCACGCCCTTGGGGCCGTGGAATTTGTGCGCCGAGAGCGACAGCATGTCTATGTTGTCCCCCTCTACGTTTACGGGAATGTGACCCACCGCCTGAACTGCGTCGGTGTGGAACGTCACCTTGTGACTGCGGCAGACGGCGCCTATCTCTTTGATGGGCAGAATGGAGCCGACCTCGTTATTGGCGTACATCGTAGTAACGAGCGCGGTGTCGGGGCGGATAGCTTCCTCAACCTGTTCGGCGGTTATGAGCCCGTTTTTGTCGACGGGCAGATATGTCACCTCGAAGCCCTCGCCCTCCAACTTTTTAAGGGTGTGAAGGACGGCGTGATGTTCGAAGTTGGTGGATATTATGTGCTTTTTGCCCTTGGCGGCGCCGTTGTATGCGGCGGAGCGTATAGCCTGGTTGTCCGCCTCGCTGCCGCCCGAAGTGAAGTAAATTTCGCGCGGGGACGCGCCCAGGCAGTCGGCGACGGTTTGCCTTGCCTTTTCAAGCTCTTCCTTGGCGCGCTGCCCCACGCTGTGCAGCGAGGACGGGTTGCCGTATATGCCCTGCAAATAGGGCTTCATAGCCTCCACCGCCACGTCGCTCATAGCGGTAGTTGCGGCGTTGTCGACATAAACTGTCTTTGCCATTTCGTGTATTCCTTTTAATTCCTACCTTTTTAGTATGATATAATTATAAAAAGTAATTCCTATTTTGTCAATAGGAATTGACCGCATTTTAAAATTTTTTTGGACAAGCTTTTAAAAGACTTTTTACACCCTGAAAAGTTTGCTCTGTCAATCGCCTGCCCCGCCGCGCGGGTTAAAGCAATGCGAATAAAAACGGGACGGGCATGCATTGTTTCTCTATTTAACTCATCTTGCGGACAGCATTTTTTATTGCTTATGTCATTTCTATTTATGTCATTTCGACTAAGCCGCCCGCCCGTATCGGGCGGCGGCGCATGGAGAAATCTCGCATTATTGCATAGGGCTTGCGATATTGAAAGAATTTGCGATATTGATAGATTTCTCCACTCGCTTCGCTCGGTCGAAATGACAGGGAGAGGAGTAGTCGAAATAACACAGCGTTCCGCTGTACCATATTCCGCAATCGGAAAACCAGACAAAATATAAAATTAACAATGACTTGAAAAAAACGCGCCGCCGACAAAGGATTTTGTCGGCGGCTCTTGCGGCGGCGCGGACAAAAATTGTCCGCGCCGCCGCTGTTTGATGAGCAGAATAAAACGCCGGCGCAAAGTCAGAGCGCGATGGCGCATATTCTGAAAGCGCGCCCGTCGGGCAGCGAATAAGTTATGCTGTCGCCGTTGCACTCGCTTGAACCTATAAAATACTCGTCTATGAGCGGTTTGAGGGCGCATATTACGTCTTCCGCGCAAACACATTCTTTTACCTGATTTTCCGACAAATTCTTTTGTGCATCATCTGATAAATTTTTCATAAAGGTTGCTCCGTAATTTTTCACATTGGTGCGCACTCATTGTGTAGCTATATTATACCACCATAACCTGAAACACGCAAGTTTTTGTATCAAGTTATGCAGATAATATTTTGTAGGAGTTTGTCTTTGTTTGTATGAATTTGTCGAAATTTGCCGAAAGACTTTCCGAGCTATTGTTCGAAAACAATCTGAATCCTCCTGCATTTGCAAAACAGATAGGCTGCGGAAGGGCGACAATAAACCGCTATCTCAGCGGAAACTATATGCCGACCGTAAATATGGTTGTGCGCATGGCTGATTACTTTAATTGTTCAGCCGATTTTTTGCTTGGATTAGTCGAAATAAATTATCCATCGACATTCAAAGCTTGTCCTCCGTTTAAGGAGCGGCTCAACTATTTATGCAAGAACTTCGGCAAAACTAAATACCAACTTCAAAAATCAACCAAAATACCCGAGTCGGCTATTTATAACTGGCAGCGCGGGCAAACAAGCCCCACTATCGACAACATAATTAAGATGTCGGAATTTTTCGGTTGCTCGGTAGACTTTGTACTCGGCAGGGAAAGCTGAATTTATAAAAACAAACATATCCCCCCGCGTGCGGCTTGAATTCAAGCCGCACGCGGGGGTTAATATTTTTATCGTATTGCAACGGCAAAATATACTAAAAAATTTAAGTTGACCGATAAAAAAATATGTGCTATAATTCCTACAATAAAAATAGGAATAAAACATTATGACGGTAAGAGAATTACAGGACAGAATTTTACAGTTAAAGACCGACACAGATACCTGCATTCTTGCGCACAGCTATATGAGCGAAGAAATTTGCGAAATTGCCGATTTTACGGGCGACAGCTACGCCCTTGCCCTTAAAGCGCGCACTACCGACGCCAAAAACGTTATTATGTGCGGCGTGCGCTTTATGGCGGAGACGGTTAAAATGCTCAGCCCCGAAAAGCGCGTCATCCTCTCCAACCCCGTTGCGGGCTGCCCCATGGCGGAACAGATGGACAAAGAGCTCATCGAGCAGGTGAAGCAGAAATACCCCGACTATGCCGTGGTTGCGTATATAAACACAACGGCAGAGCTTAAAACGGTAGCCGACGTGTGCGTGACCAGCTCTTCGGCGGTAAAGATATGCCGTGCCATTCCCGCGCGCAACATACTGTTCATACCCGACATAAACCTGGGCACGTACGTTAAAGAGCAGGTACCCGAAAAGAACTTCAAGCTGCTTTCGGGCGGCTGCCCCACCCACGCCAAAATCAACGAGAGCGAGGCCATGGCGGCGAAGAAGGCGCACCCGGACGCGCTGTTCCTCGTCCACCCCGAATGCAAGCCCGAAGTTGTAAAGCATGCCGACTATGTGGGATCTACGACGGGCATAATGAACTTTGCGGCGCAGTCCGACGCCAAAGAATTTATTATAGGCACGGAGAACGCAATAGTCCAGCACCTGCAATTCGCGCACCCCGAAAAGAGGTTTTACGCGCTCTCTAAGGACCTTGTGTGCAACAACATGAAGGCGACCACCTTAGCCGACGTTTACCACTGCCTTTCAGGCGACGGCGGCGAAGAGATTGTGCTGGACGAAGAGCTGATAAATTCCGCCGTAAAGTGCATTAACAAGATGATTGAGTATGGAGGGTAATGCGCAGGTGAAATGCTCGCTGCGCTCGCGTGAAATAAATGCTCCGCGTTTGTGAAATAAATACCTGCGGTATTTGTGAAATGTACGGCTTTTGCGTTCTCGGCGGCAGTAAGGAAAGCAGCCGCCTCGGTCACCGCTCGGGCTTTCTTGTGCCCTCGCTCACCTCGCAAGGCAAAACAGCACACTGTGCTGTTTTGAGAATACCTTGCTCGCCGTACGCTGTGGCGAAAATAATTTTAAACAATAATCGTCTGCCACAACGCGCGGTGCAAAACGCGCATTTCACGGCGACAATACTCCTTGTCATTTCGACCGCGACAGCGAGTGGAGAAATCTCGGAGCTACCATTGTCGCGCTTCGCGCAGATTTCTCGGCTACCGCTCGAAATGACAATGGCAGCGACGGACAAGGATATTGGCGACATTTCACAGCGGCATATGTGCCGCTATTTCACACGCGGGGAACCGCGTATTTAACCGCAACCAAAGGTTGCAAGAGGTACAACCATGATGATAACAACCAAGGGCAGGAATGCCCTGAAAGTAATGCTCGATCTGGCGCAGCACGACGACGGCAACCCCGTGTCTTTGGCGGACATTGCCGAGCGCGTGCACGAATCGCAGAAATATCTTGAATCTACCGTTTCGCAGCTTTCGCAAAAGGGGCTGATTTTATCTTCGCGCGGAAAGAGCGGCGGTTACCGCCTTTCGCGCAGGCCCGAAGAGTATTCGGTCGCCGAAATTATTACGGCGGCGGAAGGTTCGCTTGCGCCCGTTTCGTGCCTCTCTTCCGACAAGCCGTGCGAAAATGCCGACAAGTGCCTTTCCCTTCCCCTGTGGCGGGAGCTGGACGACGTGATAATGAATTTTTTAAATTCCAAATATCTTTCGGATTTACTCAAATAACGTTATGATAAAACCAGCGCGCCGCGGCGCGCTGGTTTTTTTTACAAAATAAAAGGGGCGGGCGCGCGGTTTTTGCCGCGCGCCCGCCTTTAAAATTGCACCCGCGCCGCCACGCGCACAAACAAAAGTGCAATTTTTTACGCGAACTGACTGTTGTAGAGTGCGGCATATGCGCCGCCCTTCTTTAACAGCTCGGTATGGTTGCCCTGTTCTATGATGTTGCCGTTTTCCATAAAAAGAATGTTGTCGGCATCGCGTATGGTGGAAAGGCGGTGGGCGATGACGATGACGAAACTCGTTCTGCCGCTCATCAGCTCCTTCATCGCCTTGCCGATTTCCGCTTCGGTGCGGGTATCGACGGAGGAAGTCGCCTCGTCTAGAATGAGAATGGGCGGATCGCAGAGGAACACCCTTGCTATCGTCAAAAGCTGCCTCTGCCCCACGGAGAGGTTGTTTGCGTCGTTCTCTATCACCGTGTCATAGCCCTGCGGCATTGTGCGGATGAAGTAGTCGACCTTTGCCATCTTGGCAGCCTTAATTATCTCCTCGCGCGTGGCGTCGGGCTTGCCGTAGGCAATATTTTCGGCAATTGTGCCGCCAAACAGCCATGCGCGCTGTTGGACGTAGGCTATGTTGTCGCGCAGCTGATACTGCGGCATTGCGCGTATGTCGACGCCGTTCAGGAGCACCCTGCCCTCGGTAACGTCGTTGAAGCGCAGCATCAGGGAGGCGACAGTCGATTTGCCGCTGCCCGTGCCGCCGATTATCGCCGTAGTCTGACCGCGTTTGCAGGCAAAGTTGAGCTTTCTTAAAGTGTATTCGTCGGCGTCGGCAAAGCGGAAGGCGATACTAGTTTCAAAGAAAAACCTCCGTTAGATGATTTTTTGCTTTTTAATAGAAAAAGGGTGCGCCCGATTGTGCTTACAATCGGGCGCACCCGTATCTTTATCAACCGTTGCGGCTGCGGCCGCAAGTTCTCCGATAACAATACATAATATTTAATTTGCTTTAAAAAAGAGCCGAGCAAGAGACCGAAAAAAGATGTCTTCTTCTCCGTCCGCACGGTACGCCGCGCAAAACTCCGACAAACATTTTTTCCGACATCTTATCCGGCCCTATAACTACGGTTATATGTCCTCCGATGAACAGAGGGGATTATACACCATTAAAATTGCAATGTCAACAACAAAAACAGAAAAAATTAAATTTTTTTATGGGTAAATTGCTCCCCGCCGCGGGCGGCGCGCGCATATTTCAGCGGCGGCGCGCCGTAGGCTGCGCCGAACAGCGAAATGAAATAGCTTACGCTGGGAAAACCGCACGCCATGCTAACCTCGGTGACGCTTGAATGACCCTTTTCGAGCATGTCCTTTGCCATATGCAGTCTGTATTCGTTGAGGTAATTTACGGGCGTGGCGCGGAGGTATTGCCTGAAAAGAGCTATGCACCCGCTTTTGCACACGTTCCCCGCGCGCGCTATATCGGAAAGGGCAAGTTTTTCGCCGTAATGCTTATAGATGAACGCGAGCATATTCCTCAGCGAATCGGGCGCGTGCCCCTGCGGCGGGGCGGAGCTTTGGGCGCGCAGTCCTACAAACGAACAAAGGTCGCCCCATATGCGCATGGCAAGACTGACCGCCATGACGGGCGACGCGGGGGAACTTTTGGCGGCGTACATCTGCTCTATCGCGCCAAACAGATCGGGCCGGTCGCTTCGCGAAAACGCACGGAAGGGACTGCCCGCAACCAACGGTGATACGTATTTTTCGGCAAACCACCCGAACGGGCAGAGAGAAAACGGCTCTATGAGAACACAGATGAAGCGGCATTCGCCGCGGTCGGACGAAAAACCGAAGTGCACCTGCTTTGAATTGACGAACAATCCTTCGCCGCCGTTTATGGTTAAAAAATATGATCACGATAACCGACAACAGAAAGATACTGACGGTAGATTTGAACAAGAGCGATGACAAACGCGGCAACCTTGCCAAATATTCGGCATGTTTTCAGGACGACGGAACGATAATGTTGCAGACATGCAGATACATGAGCGAAGGCGACGTAACGACGATTATTTTGAATGCAGGCGAAACCATGGCGCTTGTAAGGCTGTTCAAAAAAATGAGCATGACCGATCTTATAAGGCTTGAAGACGAAAGCATAAGGCGGCAACTGAAAAAGGACGCCGAATGACGGCGAATACAGAAAGCCCCGCACATATGTGCGGGGCTTTGAAATTTTTACATTTTATTTTTCAGATTTTTTTGTACGTGCCGCGACAGGTTTTGCAGGCAACTTCTTTTCCGCAGGCTTTGTTTCCTCAGATTGTGCGGCAGCCTTGGTCGGTTTTTTTGCCGCGGTCTTTTTGGCGGTTACCTTTTTTGCGGGAGTTTTTGCGGGCTTTTTGTCTTCGGGCAGAAGCTCGGCGGGGACTTCCACCGCGGGCGCATGCGTCGTCGTTTTGACCAGCTTATGTTCGCGCTTTGCGCGGCTTTTTGCGCGGCGCTCCTCCTTCTTCTCCTCCTCCGTGCTCTCGTGATAGGGAATTTCGAGCACGACGGCTTCGTAGGGGCGCAAATCGAATGTAAGCTTGTAAGGTCTGCCGTTGCAGAGCTCTTTCTGCGCCTCAACCGCGAACTCGCTGCCGTCGGGATATGTAGTGAACACCCGCTTATATGTGCCGTCTACGGGCGCGCCGACGCCGTATTCGGAGTAGTCGACGGGCGTCATGTTGACGACGAAAATAAGACCGTCGTTATAGTTCCAGGGATTGCGCCTTATAAAGGCAAATATCGAACGGTTTACGTCGCCGCTTTCAATCCACTCGAACGACTTATAACTCGTGTCGTCGTGCAGGACGGGGCGCTCGCGGTAGAGCTTTAAAAGGGCGCGGTAGCAGTTCATTACATCCCTGTGACCGGGGTCGTCGCAGAGGTACCAGTCGAGCGAAGTGCGGAAGTTCCACTCGTTTTCCTGCGCGAAGTCCTGACCCATGAAGAGCAGTTTTTTGCCGGGGTGCCCCATCATCATGGTATAATAACATTTGAGCGAGCCGAACTTTTCCAGCGCGTCGCCCGGCATCTTGCGCCACATGCTGCCCTTGCCGTATACGACTTCGTCGTGCGACAGCACGAGGATATAGTGCTCCAAAAAGATATATTCAAAGGTGTGCGTCATCAGCCAGTGATGATACTTGCGGTAGACGGGATCCTTTTTGACGTAGCGCAGAGTGTCGTTCATCCAGCCCATGTTCCACTTTAAGCCGAAGCCCAGCCCCCCCTTGGCGACGGGCGCGGTTACGCCCTCGATAATAGAGCTGTCCTCGGCGATTATGAACGCGTCGGTGCGGCTTCTGAGCATGGAATTGAGGTGTTTGAAGAACTCTACGCTCTCGTAATTGAGGTTGCCGCCGTCCTTGTTGGGTCGCCACTCGCTTCTGCCGAAGGAATTATACAGCATAGCGGCGACTGCGTCGGCGCGGAGGGCGTCTATGTGGTACTTGTCCACCCAGAAGAACGCCGAGGCTATGAGGAAGTTTGAAACTTCGGGCTTGCCCAGATCGAACGCCTTTGTGCCCCACTCGGGGTATTCGGCGCGCAGAGGATCGGCGTACTCGTAAAGGGGCGTGCCGTCGAAATTAGCCAGCCCGAAATCGTCCTTGGGGAAGTGCGCGGGAACCCAGTCGAGTATTACGCCGAAGCCGTGCTGATGCATGTAGTCGACGAAATACATGAAGTCCTGCGGGCTGCCGTAGCGCGCGGTGGGGCAGAAATAGCCCGTGACCTGATAGCCCCACGAGGGGTCGAAGGGATATTCGCATATACCCATGACCTCGATGTGGGTGTAGCCCATATATTCCATATATTCGGCGAGTTCGTGCGCGAGACGGCGGTAGTCGAGATACTTGTCCTCGTCCCACTTATTCCAGTCCTTTTTCCAAGAACCGAGGTGAACTTCGTAAACCGCCATGGGCTTTTCGAGGTAGTTTTCGCCCTTTTTAGCCTTCATATAATCGCCGTCGCCCCAGACGTAGGTGTCGAGGTTGGTGACTACCGAGGCGTTTGCGGGGCGCTTTTCGCTGCCGAATTCGTAGGGGTCTATTTTATAGACCTCGCTGCCGTCGGCGCGGACGATGAGGAATTTATACTTTACGCCCTCGCACATGCCGGGAACGAAGAGTTCCCATATGCAGTCGTCCACCTTTTCCATTATGTCGCGCCAGGGCGTCCAGCCGTTGCCGTCCGAAACGACGCACACCGCGCGCGCCGAGGGCGCCCACAGAACGAAGTGAACGCCGCGCACACCGTTTATTTCGCGGATATGTGCGCCCATTTTGTTGTAAAGTTCGTAGTGCGTGCCGTGATGAAAGAGGTATCTGTCCAGCTCGCCGAAGAATTTGTTCTCCATGAATGTCCCCCTTGATGGTTTTATATTATGCCGCCGTAGCGGAAAGATGTCGGTGAAATGCAGAGCGTTGCTCTGCGTGAAATGCGCCACCGGCGCGTGAAATGAATACCTTCGGTATTCGTGAAATGCAATCTTTCAGATTGCGTTGTGGCGGGAAGTTTTAGAATGTATTTTTAGAATACGATACGAAACGTAGTTATTGCCCTTTTGCGGTATTTATGGAGGAAATGAGTTTTCTGCGCAAAGTGCCGCAACGCAAGCTGAATTCATCATACTCAATTTGGGACATCAGCCCCGCAGCTATAAACAAATCGAGCCAATAAGACGTTTCATAACATTCCTTTAAAGCAATCTGCATTTTATTGATAAAATCTGCCCTGCTGCGGCATAGTTCGCCTCGTGAATATTAGCGCCTATACTTGTGCCGCTGCGCAAGAGCTGATTTATAAGCACATTGTAATGCTTAGTTTCTTCAACTGCCTGACAAAATTTTATTATGTCGACTGCAAACCGTTTGGATAAGTCAACGAGTTTAGGTTCTTTCATGCAAAATAGGTTCCCCAAGCCCTTTCCGCGACCGAAGGTCGCACAACAGATCGTCCGCCTCAACGCGCGTTGCAAAACGCACATTTCACGCGCCCGCAAACACGCTTTTTTTTAGCCGTATGACAACAAAGGCGCATTTCACAAACGCCGCAGGCGTTTATTTCACGGCGGCAACCTGCCGCCATTTCACTGCGCAAGCCTTTGCCTGCGCTAATTCAAACTTTTGCCGTAAACGCAGCCCGAATGGGGCGGGAGCGTTACGACCATTCTACCGAATTTTACTTCGGCGACGTGTTGGGGCATGGTGCTGTCGAATCCGACGCAGTAATAAAGTCCAAGCCTGTCGCTCCACGTCACGCCCGCCTCCCACACGGGAACGGAGAGGGAAATTTCTTTATCGTTGTTGTTGATTACTATTATGGCGGTATTGTCCTTGTCGAACCTGCCGTAGGCAATATAGCCGTTGCCCGCGTCCAGCGCCTTGATCGAGCCGAGGCGCAGACAGCTTAACCTTTTGCGCAGGGCTATTGCATCGCGGTGCATGTCTATGAGCGAGGTGTCCTCCCTGCCCCACGGGTAGGTTCTGCGGCTGTCGGGATCGGTCCAGCCGACCTGGCCGGCTTCGTCGCCGTAATATATTGTCGGACTTCCGGGCCACGTCATCTGAATGAGCACGCCCAATTTCATGACGCGCACGTCGACGCCCTGCGCCGCCGCTTCGCCGCCGTTTTCTTTGAGCCTCCCCGGGGTGCGGTTGGTGCGCGTTAAAAAGCGCGAATGGTCGTGGTTTGAAAGCTGATTTATTGCGCTGTCGAGTGAGGGACGGGGCAGGCGCGCCATGTTTTTGTTCATGTCGTAAAAGAATGCCGCGCCGTTGTTGTACTTGCCGCCGTCGAAGTAATCGGAGTGCTTTTCCATGCCCGTCAGAAACCACGTTACGGGCTCCATGAAGGCGTCGTAATTCATAACCGTGTCCCACTCCCTGCCGTTGAGCCAGGGCGAAGGGTCGCCGTAGTGCTCGGCAAAAATAAAAGCCCGGGGATTTGCCTTCTTGACGCGCTGCGAAAACGCCTGCCAGAATTTGTGGTTGAACTGTTCGCTGTGACCGAGGTCGGCTGCCACGTCCAGCCGCCAGCCGTCGGCGTTGTACGGCGCGGACACCCACTTTGCGCCGTCGTTTAAAATGTCCTCGCAGAGAGCGTCGCTGTTTTCATAGTTGAGTTTGGGCATCGTTTCAAAGCCCCACCAACCCTCGTAGCGGGAGTGGGTTACATTGTTCTTTTCAAAGGCAAAGTATTTGCGGTAGGGGCTGCGCAGCGACTGATACGCCCCTTTGGAATAGCCGGGTTTGTTTAAATATATGCCCTCCCTGTCCAACCACTTGTTGAACGAACCGCAGTGGTTGAACACGCCGTCGAGTATTACGGCTATGCCGTGGCTGTGCAACTTTTCGACGAGCGAGGCAAAATAGGCGTTGCTTTGGCTTAAATTGCGCGACGTGGTGACGCGCGTTATATAGCGCGCCGCAAAACCGTTGTGCTTTTCCCAGTGCTGCATGGCGTGCTCGCAGTCGTCGGCGACGACGGCGAAGTGAGGGTCGATATTGTCGTAGTCCTGAGTGTCGTATTTGTGATTGGACGGGGATATGAAGAGCGGGTTGAAGTAGATGCCCTCTATGCCGAGCGAGGTGAGATAAGAAATTTTTTGTTCGACGCCCTGCAAATCGCCGCCGTAAAAGTTGCCGACGTCGAGACTGTCCGGAATTTTGTTCCAGTCGTCTATCGCCCTGACGTGAC
>ERZ1643251.2005-NODE-2005-length-21593-cov-4.270731_pt1 | contig 21593 bp, 25 predicted proteins | sample MGYA00579261_ERZ1643251 | MGnify/ENA primary metagenome ERZ1643251 (study PRJEB29033, sample SAMEA4952267) | chicken gut metagenome | biome: Broiler Chicken; feature: Gastrointestinal Tract; material: Caecum | place: Ireland | collected 2018 | study: Broiler... | reverse complement strand
CAGGGCCGTGTCAATGGGCATTTTTTTGCGCGGAGGAACATAAATTGCTTTTTATGCCGCGCGCGGGCGATTGTGATATTTTAATGAAACATTTGCGCGACTGCCGCCGGCGGTATTGAAATCGGGCGCGCATTGTGATATCATGTAGATGACGGCGCTGTATGCGCGCCATCAGGAGGAAACAATGAAAATAAAGATAAGTTCCGATTCCACTTGCGACCTCGGCAGCGAGCTGACAGCCGGGCACGACATAGGCATCATCCCGCTTTCGGTGATACTGGGCGAGAACGTGTACAGCGACGGCATAGACATAACGCCGCAGCAGATATTCGACTACGTTGCCGCAACAAAGACACTGCCCAAGACGGCTGCGTGCACCGAGGAGGCATATGCCGAACAGTTTGAAAAGTTCCTTGAAGGGCACGACGCGCTCATACACTTCAACATTTCGTCCAAGGCGTCGGTCACCAACCGCAACGCCTCGGAGGCGGCAAAGCGCTTCGGCGGCAGGGTGAAGGTTATAGACAGCCTTGCCCTCTCCACCGGTCAGGGACTGCTGGTGCTCAAAGCGTGCGACTTTGCAAAAGAGGGGCTGGACCCCGACGAGATAGTAAGAAGGGTCGAGGCGCTGAGGCCCAAGGTGAACACCTCGTTCGTGCCCGATTCGCTGGAATACCTGCACAAGGGCGGCAGGTGCTCGCTCGCCGCGCTGCTCGGCGCAAAGGTGCTCAAACTGCACCCGCTCATCGAGATGGACGAAGGTCAGCTGCACGCCACCAAAAAATATGCCGGCTCGCTTGTGCGCTGCCTTAAAAATTACGTTGCCGACCTCGCCGAAAAATACCCTTCCTACGACAGGACGCGCTGCTTTATAACGCACAGCAGCTGCGAAAGGGACGTCGTGGACATGGTGCGCGGGCTGGTGGACGAGGCGTTCGACTTCGAAAACGTGTACGAGACGGTAGCCGGCGGCGTCATAACGGGCCACTGCGGCAAAAATACGCTGGGCGTGCTGTTCATTCACGACTGAAAGCCGCATATATGGCAAAAAATACCGCGGCATTGCAGGTATGCGCCATGAAAATATTATTTCAGCCCGCGGAGCGCTCAGCTCCGCGGCGGCTGTTTACGTTGCAGTAAGACGCCGCAGAAATAAAAACAATTTAATATGATACAGGTTAAGAAACTGTCTGCGCGTATAGTGTATAATATAATAAATGAAACGGCGACGCACGCCGGACAACTTTAACGGGAGGATATGTGATGTTTTGCAAAAAATGCGGGGCACAGATCGACGACAACGCCGTAGTGTGCCCGAATTGCGGTACGGCGACTGACAACTACGCTCCGCAAAACAGACCGGCGGCAACGCAGGACGGAAAGAGCGCGGGATTTGCCGTGCTGTGTTTCTTTTTCCCCGTGGTGGGGCTCATACTCTACCTCGTATGGAAGGACAGTCTGCCTCTGCGCGCGAAATCGTGCGGCAAAGGCGCCATAATAGGCGTAATAGTATATGTGGTGTTCGTGATAATCTATGCCATAATCGCGGTCGCCATACTCAGCAACGCAGGCGCGCTCTCCGCAATACCCGCAATGATATCGTAAATCTGTACCGGCGCGGCTGTAAAGCCGCGCCCCTTTTTGGCTTTCCCCGCAGGCGCCGCGGGGCGCACAACTTTCGTCGGGCTTAAGGCAAAAAGAGGCCGCGGGGCGGAAAATTTCCGCCCCGCGGCAGTTGCTTACGGCATATTTCAGTACATCACATCAATGCCGCAGCGGCGCACGATGCCGAAGCTATGGTTATTATGTACAGCACCATGCTCACTATCGAAATGACTATGCCGGCAACCGCAAGCCCCTTTCCCGAACCGCATTCGGACACCTTTCTGAGCCCTACTATGCTGAATATCAGCCCGAGCAGAGAAAAGAAAAACGAGAGCACGAACCCCGCGATGACAAAGCCGTTGCTCCCGGTCTGCGGTGCCTGCTGCACCGCGTGCCTGCCCGTAGCCACTCCGCAGAAGGGGCATACGACTGCGTAGTCGTCTATTTCCCTGCCGCAATTTTTGCAAAATATATTTTCCCGTCCTCCTTGTGATTTCCGGCTTTCGCCGCATATCTTCATCATAGTCATAATTATGACTATTGTCAACAAAGTAACAATACCGTATAATGATTTTATGATAAGTTACGCACCGTTCTGGCAGACGCTAAGGGCGCGGGGCGAAAGCACCTATTCCCTCATAAAAAAGCACGGCATAAGCAGCGCCACGATAGCGCGCATGCGCAGCGGCGGCGGAATAAGCACCATGAAGATAGACGACCTTTGCCGCATACTGCGCTGCCGAGTGGAAGACATAATAGAGTATCGGGAAGAACCCCTACCCCCCCCCACGCAACTATAGCATGCTTCACAAAAAATTCTCCCGCGCAGGGCAATTCCGCGCGGGAGTTTTTTATTGTGTCCGCCTTATTGCGATTGGTCACATATATGCCGTGAATAGCTCCTTAAACATCCCCTGCACTTATCCCGCGGAAAGCTTACTTTTTCTTGACAATAGTCATAAATATGATTATAATCGATCTTACAACACACAAAGGAGGGTCACAATGTTTTGCAGTAAATGCGGAGCGCATATAGACGACATGGCCGTGGTATGCCCGCGGTGCGGATGCCCAACGGGCAATTATTACAGGCAGGCAACGCCCGCCGCGCCGCAGAAACAGAGCAACGGGCTTGCGGTTGCGGGGTTCGTGCTTTCTATCTTCAGCCTGTGGTTCGGGGCGCTTTTCTGCATAGTACCAATCATCGCGCTTGCCCTGAGCGCCTCGGGACTTAAAGCCTCAAAAAAGGAAAACTCCGGCGGCGGGCTTGCCGCGGCGGGGCTCACCATATCGATAATAACCACTCTGCTGTGGGGAATTTTTTATCTTGCTATGATAATCGTTTCCGCCGCATGACGGTGCCGGCCGAATAAAAGGGCGGGTATTGACATATCGTGCATAAAGGTATATACTTATAACGTATCAGGGGCAGCGCCCCATCCGGAGTATGAAATGTTTTGCACTCATTGCGGCAAGGAAATTACCGAAAACGCGGTAATATGTCCCGATTACGGCTGCCCGACCGATAATTTTTACTTAGCGCCGATGCCCGCGGCAAAGCGGCTAAACGGAGTGGCTATAGCTGCGCTCGTCGCATCGATCCTCGGCATGATACTCGGCATTTATTACCTTATAGTGCCGGCGATAGGGCTTATCCTTAGCGTAATCGCGCTCGTCTATGCCAAAAAGCGGAACGCGGGCCGCGGCATGGCGGTGGCAAGCCTTGTGATAAGCATACTTTCCATGGTTGCATGGGTAGTCGTGTTCATAGTCGCGTACTCGCTGATATACGGGGTGATCATGCTGCTGATACTTCCGTACGCCGCATAAATAACCGCCATACGGTGCGGTGTTTGCCGCATATATGGCGGGCAATATATTACAGGAGGAAATTTTATGTACTGCAAAAACTGCGGGGAAAAGCTGGACGACATGGCGGTGGTATGCCCTAAGTGCGGCTGCCCCACCGACAACTTTTATGCAAGCGGCAACGGCGGGGGCAAAAGGCCTGCCGCCGACGACGCGCCGAGCGGAGGCTTTTCCGTGCTGTGCTTCTTCTTCCCGATAGTGGGACTGATACTCTACCTGGTGTGGCAGGATACATACCCGCTGCGCGCCAAGTCGTGCGGAAAGGGCGCCATAATAGGCGTGGTCGTAGAGGTAGTGCTCGGACTGCTGGGCGGCATTATAGCAGGCATCGCCACCTGCGCCACGCTTGCCTCACTTCCGGCTGTTTACTGAAAAAATGCGGTGCCCGCGCAGCTTTTAAGCTGCGCGGGCACCGTTGCATTAAAAACGCCGCGGCGCAACAGTTTGCGCCGCGGCGTTTGGATATCTCTTTACATTATGTCGTTTTCGTAGAGAGGGAATGCGTTGCAGAGCTTTGCAACCTCGGCCTTTACTTCCTCGAAGGCCTCCTCCTTCTTGTCGATTATCATGGTGATAAGGCGGGCTATCGTGCGGGCCTGCTCCTCCTTCATCCCGCGCGAAGTCAGCGCGGGCGTGCCGAGGCGGATGCCCGAAGTTACGAAGGGCTTCTGCGTGTCGAAGGGGATGGCGTTCTTGTTTACGGTGATATGCACCTCGTCGAGCATCTTTTCCAGCTCCTTGCCCGTCATGCCTTTTTCTGTGAGGTTGAGCAGTATCAGGTGATTGTCTGTGCCGCCCGAAACCATCTTTACGCCCAGCTTTGAAAATTCGTCCGCCATTGCCGCGGCATTCTTTACTATCTGCTGCTGGTAGGCCTTGAACTCGGGCGAGAGCGCCTCTTTGAAAGCCACGGCCTTTGCGGCGATTATGTGCATGAGCGGGCCGCCCTGTATGCCGGGGAACACCGCCTTATCTATCGCCTTGCCGAACTGTTCCTTGCACATTATCACGCCGCCGCGGGGGCCGCGCAGCGTCTTGTGCGTGGTGGACGTAACGAAGTCCGCAACGGGCACGGGCGAGGGGTGAAGTCCTGCCGCAACGAGGCCGGCTATGTGCGCGATATCCACCATCATGTATGCGCCCACCTTGTCGCATATTTCGCGGATGCGGTTAAAATCGATTATGCGGGGGTATGCGCTGGCGCCCGAAACTATCATCTTGGGCTTGCATTCGAGGGCGATGCGCTCCATCTCGTCGTAGTCGATGCGCTGGTCGTCCTCCCTTACGCCGTAGGGCACGATGTGGAAATACTTACCCGAGATGTTTACGGGCGAGCCGTGGGAAAGGTGTCCGCCGTGAGCAAGGTTCATGCCCATAACCGTGTCGCCGGGTTGAAGCACGGCAAAGAACACCGCCATGTTTGCCTGCGCGCCGCTGTGGGGCTGTACGTTGCAGTATTCGCAGCCGAATATCTCCTTCAGCCTGTCCCGAGCGAGGTTTTCGGCTATGTCCACGAACTGGCAGCCGCCGTAGTAGCGGTGCCCGGGGTAACCTTCGGCATACTTGTTGGTGAGGTGACTGCCCGCCGCAGCCATCACCGCGGGGGAAACGAAGTTTTCGCTTGCGATCAGCTCGATGTTGCCCTGCTGGCGCGCAAGTTCCAGCCTGAGCGCTTCGGCAACTTCGGGGTCGGTCTTTTCGATGAGAGATATATCGATCATAACTGCACTTCCTGTGTGTTTTTTATATAATGTTTTTTATATAATTAGTTTAGCACATTATTTTGCATTTTTCAACAGATTGAGGACGATTTTTAACATAAAGGCGCGCGGCTTTGCCGCGCGCCCGCGTTTTTACGGTTTTACTTTTTCCGCTTTATTGCCGCAGGAACGGCAAACACGGCTATCGCCACAAGGCAGGCGCAGCCAAGCGTGCCGAACACCGCCGGCAGCCACACGCTGGTTGGCGCCTTATCGACATAGTTCACCGTCCAATAGGCACGGTAATCGCTTGCAGAGATCACATTGTCGTAATCGGTCAGCACTGCGTGAGAATCCTCATAGACATACACCCCGTCCTCTTCGGTAAAGGCGTCCTCGTAGCGCGTTCTGCTATAGGAAGCGACCTGCTCTCCGGTAGCTGTCTCCACCACGGTATATGTATATTCGATGCTGTAGATGTCGTCGAAGGAGCCTGAGAACGTGATCTCGTGATCAAAATAGAGATAGCGCCAGCGACCGTTCTCATCCGGCTCCACGCTCAGCCTGCCGCTCATCTCGGGGGCGGGCACCGACGCACATGCGGGCAGGGCGAAGAGCACGGCGAGCAGGGCGGCAAGCGCCGCAAACAACTTTTTCATTGCGCCGCCTCCTCTCCGCGCAGGGCGGGTCTGCCCTCTTCGCGGCGCAGGGCGCCGCACAGCCGAACGCCCGAAACGCCTGCAAGCACGAGCGAATACACCATTACGGGAATGAGTTCCGACTGGAACGCCGTAGCCACGAGCATGAACGAATTGCTCACGTCGCCATCGTCGTCGTATGCATATGTGGACACATGTCCGGCAAGCCCCGCAGCGAGCGCAAACAGCGCGAGGCAGGCAAACAGCGTTACCGCCGCCACGACGGTATCGGTCAGCCTGCCGCCCCGCACGAGCACGCAGGCGAGCGTTCCCGCGAATACGGGCAGGCAGAGCAGTATCAGCGATATGTAGCCGTTGCAGACGAAGTTGGCCTGCTCCTCCCCGATGCGCGAGCCGGCGGAATCGACTATGTAGCCGCGCTGCGCGTATTCGAACGCGAAGGAGAGCCAGCTTACGGCAAGCAGCAGGAGCGCTATAGCCGCGCACAACGCCGCCGCGATCTTAATTAAATTTTTTCTGTCCATATATATCCCCTCATGTAGCTCTCATGCCCGCAGCGGCGCGCTGCGGGCATGAAGATTGCTCAAAGATTTTCGTCGAGGAACTGCCTCACTTCCGCCTTGGGCATGAAGCCTATCGACTTTGCAGCCATCCCGCCGTTTTTGAACACCGCCACGAAGGGTATGCTCATTATGCCGTACTTTACGGAAAGCTCGGGCGCCTCGTCCACATCCACCTTTACGAACTCCGCCCTGTCGGCGTAGCCTGCCGAGACCTCTTCGAGCACGGGCGCGAGCATCTTGCAGGGGCCGCACCACGTGGCAAAGAAATCGCACACCACGGGCTTGCCGCCCGCGATAAGTTCATTGAACTGCTGCTGTGTCAGCTGTTTCATAAAAACACCTTCCTTATCCTTTATTTTTTATTGGTTGCGGCATATATGCCGCTCTTTTAACTTTTGAAACATTCGCACACGTCGCACAGCTTAACGGCGCGCGTGCTGCCGTCGGCCATGCACTTTATGTTGCACTCGCCGCATTCGAGCTCGTTGCCGCCCAGCGCTATCACATACTTCGCGCCTATCTTGTCGGCATACTTGAACTGCGCCTTTACCGACTTGCCCATGTGGTCGCACTCGGCGGAGACGCCGCTTTTACGCAGCCTGCCGACCAGCCCGAAAGCCGCCGCGCGGCTCCTTTCGTCCATGCCCGCGATGAACACCTCCGGCCCTTCGTCCGCGGGGAAAGGGACGCCGCTGTTTTCCATGAGCAGCAGCAGCCGCTCCAGCCCGACTGCGAAGCCCACCGCGGGGGTGGGGTTGCCGCCCAGCTCCTCTATCAGCCCGTCGTACCTGCCGCCGCCGCACACGGTGCCCTGCGCGCCGATGTTGTCGGATACGAATTCGAACACCGTCTTGGTGTAGTAGTCCAGCCCGCGCACTATGTCGGGATCGACGGTGTATTCCAGCCCGCTTTCGGTGAGCAGCTCCTTCACCTTTTCGAAGTGCGAAGCGCAGTCGCCGCACAGATAGTCGAGTATGCGGGGCGCGCCGCGGGTGACCGCCTTGCAGCCCTCCTCCTTGCAGTCGAGTATGCGCAGGGGATTCTTTTCGAACCGCTCGCGGCAGGTGGCACACATCTCGCCGAGGCGCGGGCGGAGGTAATTTTTGAGCGCCGCGTTGTAGTCCGCGCGGCAGCTCTTGCAGCCTATGGAGTTTATGTTGAGCTTTACTCCCTTTATGCCCAGCCTGTCCAAGAACAGCGCTGCACACGAGATGACCTCGGCATCGGCGTCGGCGCCCGCGGCGCCGTACACCTCTATGCCGAACTGATGAAATTCGCGCAGCCTGCCCGCCTGGGGGCGCTCGTAGCGGAACGCGGGGATGATGTAGTACATCTTCACGGGCAGCAGCCCCGCCGCCATGCCGTTTTCGATGAACGAGCGCGCCGCGCCCGCGGTGCCCTCCGGCTTTAAGGTGATGGAGCGGTCGCCCTTGTCCTTAAAGGTGTACATCTCCTTGTTTACGATGTCGGTGGTGTCGCCCACGCCGCGCAGGAACAGCTCGGTGTGCTCGAACACGGGCGTGCGGATCTCCCTTATGTTATACAGCCGCGCCACTTCGCGCGCGGTGTCTTCGAGGTAGTGCCATTTGTAGGCGTCCTGCGGAAGGACGTCCTTTGTGCCTTTGGGTATGTTTATCATATAGATGCCCTCTCGCCGAGCTCTGCAAGCGCAGGCCGCGGCAACGGATTTTTTTCTTTTTAATGATTTGTTGCGCTTGCGGACGTTTACAGCACGTACTTTTTGAGGTCGCGGTTCTTGCTCAGCTTTTCCAGGTGCTCCTCTACGTACTTGCTGTTTATCTCTACGGGGATCACGGGGTAATCGCCGCCGCCCGCGTTGAACGAGATATCTTCCAGCAGGTACTCCATTACGGTGTGAAGGCGGCGCGCGCCGATATCTTCGGAAGTGGAATTTATCTCCTCGGCGATCTCGGCGATCTTTTCTATGGCATCGGGGGTAAATTTGAGGTCGATGTTGTCCACGGCAAGCAGCACCGAATACTGCCTGGTTATTGCGTTTTCGGGCTGAGTGAGGATATCGATAAAGTCTTTCTTGGTGAGCGAAGAGAGCTCTACCTGAATGGGGAACCTGCCCTGAAGTTCGGGAATGAGATCCTCCACGCGCGAGACGTGGAAGGCGCCCGCCGCGATGAACAGGATATAGTCCGTCTTTACGGGGCCGTATTTGGTCATCACCGTGCAGCCCTCGACTATGGGCAGGATATCCCTCTGCACGCCCTCGCGCGAGACGTCCGCGCCCGAGGAGTTGCCCTTGCCCGCTATCTTATCTATCTCGTCGATGAATATTATGCCGTCGTTTTCGGCGCGGCGGATGGCTTCGGCGTTCACGGCGTCGTTATCTATCAGCTTATCCGCCTCCTCCGCCATGATGATGTTCACCGCCTCTTTCACCGTGAGCTTGCGCTTTTTGCGCCTGCCGGGTATGCCCATTTCGCCGAAGATGGAGCCGAGGTCTATGGGCGCGCCGCTGCCCGCCGAAAGTTCGAGCGCCTTGGGGCGGTCGGCTACGTCTATCTCTATCACGGCGTGATCGTACTTACCCTCGTGTATACCGTCGACAAAGTTCTGTTCGAACACATCCTTGGAAAGTTCGCCGCGGTCCTGCTTGTTGTTTTCGGCGAGAACCTTGGCTATCCTGCGCTCGGCAGTGGCGCGGGCGCGGTACTCCACTTCGGCAGTCTTTTCCTCGCGCACCAGCCTTATGGCGCACTCGGCAAGGTCGCGCACCATCGACTCGACGTCTCTGCCCACGTAGCCCACTTCGGTATATTTGGTCGCTTCGACCTTGATGAACGGCGCCTTTACAAGCTTTGCCAGCCTGCGGGCTATCTCCGTCTTTCCGACGCCCGTGGGGCCCTTCATGATTATGTTCTTGGGCGTGATCTCGTCCATCAGCTCGGGCGAGAGCCTGCTGCGCCTGTAACGGTTGCGCAGCGCAATAGCCACCGCCTTTTTGGCCTCTTCCTGGCCGATTATATACTTATTGAGTTCGTTGACTATCTGTTTGGGCGACAGATCCATTTTACACCTCTTTTATACTGAAAAATACCGTTATCTGCGGCATATGTGCGCCCCTATGGTACACACGGGCATATAAACCGATAATGCCCCGACAGGGTTCGGCTGTCATGCGCTATTCCGTGAAAACTTCAAAGAACCGGGCAAGACAAGGCGCACGGGGAAGACCCGAGGGAGTTTACTTTGACGTAAATAACCGAAGGTTGCCGCAACGCAACAAAGTATTGCGGCGGTCATGCGGAATTTTTATACCGTTTCGCACTTGATGTTGTCGTTGGTATACACGCATATCTCGCTGGCTATCTTGAGCGCCTTGGTGGCGATCTCCTCGGCGGAATAGCCGGTGTTCTGAATGAGGGCGCGCGCCGCCGCAAGCGCATAGTTGCCGCCGCTGCCTATGGCGCACACTCCGCCGTCGGGCTCTATCACCTCGCCGGTGCCGGATACGATGAGCATTGTGTCCTTGTCGGCGACTATCATGAGCGCCTCGAGCTTGCGGGGCAGCTTGTCCGAGCGCCAGAGTTCGGCGAGCTCCACCGCCGAACGCATGAGGTTGCCCGAAAACTTGTTGAGCATGCCCTCGAACTTTTCGCTGAGCGAAAATGCGTCGGAGACCGAGCCTGCAAAGCCGAGCACCACCTTGCCGCCGAATATCCTGCGCACCTTTGTGGCGCTGTTTTTGAAGATTACGCTTTCGCCCATGGTGACCTGACCGTCGCCGGCGATCGCCGTTACGCCGTCCCTTTTTACGGCGCATATGGTTGTGGCATGAAATTCTACTGACATATGTCCTTATTATACTCCCTTATGTATTTTAACGCCCGCTCCGAAAGATACCTGTAACGCTCCTTTTTGTCGCGTATGCCTGTACCCGCGGCGCCGAGCAGCCCGTAGTTGGCGTTCATCGGCTGAAAATCCGTGTTTGCCTCCGCTATATAGCGCGAAAGCGCGCCGCATACGGTAAATGCGGGCGGCAATATGCGCGGTTTACCGCGCAGACTGCGCGATAGGTGTATGGCAGCGAGAATGCCGCTTGCGGCGCTCTCCACATACCCCTCGACGCCCGTCATCTGCCCCGCAAAGAACACCCCGGGCGCGCTTTTCAGCGAAAAGTCGGCGTTTAAGCAGGCGGGCGAATTTATGTAAGTGTTGCGATGCATTACCCCGTAGCGCAGAAACTCCGCGTTTTTCAGCGCGGGCACGAGTGAAAACACCCTCTTCTGTTCGCCGAATTTAAGATTGGTCTGGCAGCCTACGAGGTTGTAGGCGCTGCCCTGCACGTTCTCCTTGCGCAGCTGCAGCACCGCGTAGTACGAGCGTCCCTCGCCGTCGCGCAGGCCGACGGGCTTGAACGGACCGAAGCGCAGCGTGTCTTCGCCGCGGGCCGCCATTACCTCGAGCGGCATGCAGCCTTCGAATATCTCCCGCTTTTCAAATGAGTGAAGATCGGCGCGCTCCGCCGAGATAAGCGCCGCATAGAACGCGGCGTATTCCTCCTTTGTCATGGGGCAGTTTATGTAGTCGTCGCCGCCCTTGCCGTACCTGCCGCCCGCAAACGCGCGCGACATATCTATGCTCTCCGCCGCAACTATGGGCGCCGAGGCGTCGTAAAAATGGAGAGCTGAGCCCGTTACCCTTTCTATATCCTGTGCCAGAGCGCCCGCCGTGAGCGGGCCGGTGGCTATTATGCACGGAGCCTCGGGGACCTCCTCCGCCTCCGCGCACACTGCAGTTATGTTGCCGTGCGATTTTATTTTTTCTGTTATAAAGCGCGCAAACTTACCCCGGTCGACGGCGAGCGCGCCGCCCGCGGGCACCGCCGAAACTCCGGCGGCCTGCATGGTGAGCGAACCGAGTATGCGCATCTCCTCTTTCAAAAGCCCGCACGCGTTACCGAATACGTCGTTGCTTTTGAGCGAATTGGAGCACACGAGCTCGGCAAAGTCGGCGTTGGAGTGCGCGGGGGTGAACGAACGCGGCTTTATGTCGGCAAGCTCGACCGAAAATCCTTCCTCCGCGAGCCGCCACGCCGCCTCGCACCCGGCGAGCCCGGCGCCGACGACCTTAATCCTTTCCATCGCCTTCGGCGCTCTCTTCAGGGGCGGGAACGGAGTAGTCGCACGACTTTTCGGAACACTTTATGTTGCCGCCCTTTTTGACGAGGTAACCCTTGCCGCACTTGGGGCACTTTTCGCCCGTGGGCACGTCCCAGCTTAAAAATTTGCACTCGGGATAGCCCGTGCAGCCGTAATATATCTTGCCCTTTTTAGAGCGCATCCTGCGCATAGGCCTGCCGCATTCGGGGCACTTGCCCTCGTTTTTGCCGGATTCTGCGGGCTGTTCGCCGCCGATAGGGCGCTTTGAACCGCACTTTACGCATTCGAGATACTGCCCGTATTTGCCCTTTTTGATTAGCATCTCGCCGCCGCACTCCCTGCACTTTTCTTCGGATATCTTGGCATCGATGGGCAATATTGACGAACATTCGGGATAATTGGGGCAGGCGAGGAACTTGCCGTACTTGCCGCTCTTTACCACCATGTTGGCGCCGCACTTGGGACAGCGCACGCTGGAGACCTCCTGTTCGGATTCAGAGATGATGTTGGAGCAGGCGGGATAGTTGGAGCAGGCGAGATACTTGCCGTATTTGCCCGTGCGCCTTATCATGGGATGGCCGCACTTTTCGCACTTGATGTCGGTAAGCTCGTCGCCGTCGGTCGAGGCCGTCTTCAGCTTTTCGGCAAAACCGGGGTAAAAGTCGGCGATTATCTTGTGCCAGTCTGTGCCGCCCTCCTCTATCTTGTCGAGGTCGTCCTCCATGTGGGCTGTGAAGCCCACGTCCATTATGTCGGTGAAGTAGTGGCAAAGCATGTCGGTTATCTTATACGCCACCTCGGTGGGCACCATATACTTGCCGTCCTTTTCCACATAGTGCCTGCGCGTGAGCACGGAAATTATGCTTGCGTAGGTCGAGGGCCTGCCTATGCCCTTTTCCTCCATAGCCTTTACGAGCGAGGCATCGGTGTAGCGCAGCGGCGGACGGGTGAACTTCTGCTCCTTGGAAAAATCGCGCAATATAAGGGCGTCGCCCTCCTTGAGCGGGGGCAGCAGCTTTGCCTCTTCGTCCTCGTCCTTTTCCCTGGACGCATCCTGATAGGCCGCGGTATATCCCGCAAACAGCAGCGACTTGCCGCTCGCCTTGAAGGTGTAGCCGGCGCTTTCGGCCTCTATCTGCATTGTATTGTATTGCGCCTCGGTCATCTGCGAGGCAATGAATCTGTCGTAGACCAGCTTATATATGTTGTAGTGTTTTTTGTCCAGCAGCTTCTTTACGCTTTCGGGCGTCACCGAAAGGTTGATGGGGCGGATGGCCTCGTGCGCGTCCTGCGCGCCCTTTTTGGCGGCGTAGCGGTTGGGCTTTGCGGGCGCATACTTTTCGCCGTAAGTCTGCTTTATGAACTCTATGGCGCCCGCCTGCGCCTCCTCCGACACGCGCACCGAGTCCGTTCTTATATAGGTTATGAGCGCGATGTGGTCGCCGCCCACGTCCATGCCTTCGTAGAGGTGCTGCGCCACGAGCATGGTCTCTGGCGAGGACATGCCGTATTTGTTGGAGGCGTCCTGCTGCAGCGACGAAGTGGTGAAGGGTGCGGGCGCATGCTGTTTTGTTACGCCGCTCTTTACCTTGGTGACGGTGAAGGGCGCGCCCTTTACCCTGGCTTCGGCCTCGTCGGCGGCCTCCTTGCCTATGCTTCTGCCGCTCTTTTTGAGCTGGCACACCGCCCTGAACGGGGCGTATTTGCTCTCGGTGTCCTGCAAAAGAGCGACGAGGTTCCAGTACTCTTCGGGCACGAACGCCTTTATCTCGCGCTCTCTGTCGACTATCAGCCTTAAAGCCACCGACTGCACCCTGCCAGCCGAAAGGCCGTTCTGTATCCTGTTGTTCAGAAGGGGCGAAAGTTTATAGCCCACCAGCCTGTCCAGCACCCTGCGCGCCTGCTGGGCGTCGACGAGGTTATAATTTATCTTGCGGGGATGCTGAAGGGCGTTCTGCACCGCCTTGGGGGAAATTTCGTTGAACTCTATCCTGTTTTCGCCGTCGGGATCGAGCCCGAGCACCGTTTGAAGATGCCAGCTTATCGCCTCGCCCTCGCGGTCGGGGTCGGTCGCGAGATAGACTTTGCCGGCCTTCTTCGCTTCGGCCGTAAGACGGGCTATTATCTCTTTTTTGCCGGGAGATTCCTCATAGCGAGGTTCGAAATTGTCGGTTATTTTTACGCCTAAGGTGCGCTCCGGGAGGTCGCGTATGTGCCCGCCGGACGCATCGACTTTATATTTGCCTTTGAGATATTTGGAAATGGTTTTTGCCTTGGAGGGCGATTCGACTATTATAAGATCCATATTTCATTGCCTTTGCCGCACCCGCGGCGGTTGTGTGATGGGCGCCTTTACATGGCGCACAGGCCGTATCTGTTGCCGCCGAGGCGGACTATCATGCCCTTTACCTCCAGCGAGGAAAGTTCGGCGAGCAATTCGTAAGAGGGACAGCCCACCGCGGAAGCTATTGCCGCCACATGCGCCGCTCCGCTTTCGCGCAGCACGCCTAAAATTGCCTGTTCGCGCGGGGACAGTTCCTTCTGCTCCCGCTCAGTACAGTCTAAACCATACGCCGCGAATATGTCAAGTATATTTTCCGCAAGGTAGGCGCCTTTTTTGATGAGCCTGTTGCACCCGACTCCCGACGGTATGCCGGGAGAATAGGGCAGGCTGAACACATCCCTGCCGTAGCGGAACGCGTATTCGGCGGTGATCGCCGCGCCGCTCTTTTCGCCCGCGGAGACGACCAGAACGCCCTCCGCCAGCGCGGCTATAAGCCTGTTGCGCACGGGGAAGAGGTACGTCTTTGCCGCGGTGCCGGGCAGCTGTTCGCTTATCACCAGCCCGCGCTCCTCCGCCTGCCTATAGAGTTTTGCGTTGCCCGCGGGATAGACGTGGTCGAGCCCCTGCGCGGCTACGAAGATGAGCTTGCCGCCCGCCAGCGCGCCATGCGCCGCGGCACTGTCCGCTCCCTCTGCCGTGCCCGTGACGACGGCAAACTTACTTGCGAGCTGCTCCGCCATGGACGAACACATCTTCAGCACGGGCGCCGTTGTGCGCCGCGAACCGACTACGGCGAACCTGCGCTCTTTCAGAAGCGACAGGTCGCCCTTGCAGTAGAGCACGAGCGGAGGCACCGGTATTGTCCTTAAACTTTCGGGGTAGTCCTCAGAGAAGTAAGTCACGCAGCGGATCTTCCGCCGTTCAAGGCCGTTTAAGATGCCTGCGCGGTACTCCCGCGAGAAAAAACGCTCCCTTATTTTATTATATACGCCCGCGCCCAGCGTTTTAATCAAGAATTCTTCGTGTTTTTTGCGCGGCGAGCTGTACCTGAAGTTGTCCGTTACCTGCAGCTTTGCCTTATAAGTGAGCTCTGTAAAGCTGTCCAGCGTTATGGCGTCAAGCTCGTTTTCGTCGTATCCCGTCATAGTGCGTCGCCGTCGAAGCTGCGGTATGACGCCGCCTCGAGTATGTGTTTTTTTCGTATTTCGGAGGAGTAATCGAGGTCGGCTATCGTGCGGGCGACCTTTATTATCCTCGTGCGGGCGCGCGCCGAGAGGTGCAGCCGTTCGAACGCCTCGCGCAGCGTCCTCTCGCATTCGGCGTCGAGGCGGCAATACTTTTTTATCTGCCGCTCGCCCATGTTGGCGTTGTTGCGCACGCCGTCGTCCTTGAACCGTTCGCGCTGGACGGCCCTCGCCGCCTCGACACGCGCCTTTACGGCGGCGCTCGTCTCCTCGGCGCCCTCCGAGATGAGGTCGTCGTACTTTACCGAGTCGACCTCCACCTGCAGGTCTATCCTGTCCAGAAGAGGGCCGGATATCTTGGCGCGGTACTTCTTTATCTGCGCGGGCGTGCATGTGCAGGTGAGTTCCGCCGAGCCGTAGTTGCCGCACGGACAGGGGTTCATGCTCGCGCACAGCATGAAGTCGGCGGGAAACGTGGCGGTGCCGCCCGCGCGGGTAACGGTTATCTGCCTGTCTTCCAGCGGCTGGCGCAGCGCCTCGAGCGCGGAGCGGGTATATTCGGGCAGCTCGTCTAAAAAGAGCACGCCGTTGTGCGCCTTGGAAATTTCGCCCGGGCGCACGCGGTTGTTGCCGCCGCCGCACAGCGACACGGTGGTTGCGGTGTGGTGGGGCGTGCGGAAGGGGCGCAGCGTGACTATTCCCTCCTCCGAGAGTTCTCCCGCGACGGAATGTATCTTGGTGACTTCCAACGCCTCTTCGAACGTCATGTCTGGCATTATGGTGGGCAGGCAGCGCGCAAGCATGGTCTTGCCCGTGCCGGGAGGACCGACGAGCAGTATGTTGTGCCCGCCCGCGGCGGCTATTTCCAGCGCGCGCTTTGCTATGCGCTGGCCCTTTACGTATGAAAGGTCGCAGTTGTAAGCGCGCTCGCGCCTGACGCTTTCGTAGCTGCGGTGGGCGACGGGCTGAAACCGCATCTCGCCGCTGAGAAAACCCACTACCTCTTTAAGCGACTTTAAGGCATATACCTCGGCGCCCTCGATAAAGCTCGCCTCGTTGGCGTTCACCGCGGGTATTACAAAGCGCCTGAACCCGCGCGCCTTTGCAGAGATGAGCATGGGCAGCATGCCCGTTACCGCGCGCAGCGCGCCGTCGAGCGCAAGCTCGCCCAGAAACACCACTCCGTCGGTATCGTACGGCAGCTGGTCGCTGGCCTTCAATATGCTCACCGCGATGGGAAGGTCGTAATGCGAGCCCTCTTTTTTTATGTCCGCAGGAGCAAGGTTTACCGTGATCTTGCTCACGGGAAAGCGCAGAACGCTGTTCTTCACGGCAGAGCGCACGCGCTCCTTGCTCTCCTTTACGGCGGCGTCGGGCAGGCCCACGAGGTCGTAAGCCACCATGCCCTTGTTTATGTCCGTCTCCACCTCTACGGGAACGCCCTCCAGCCCGTGGAGGGCAAAACTGATCACCTTAGAAAGCATAAGCTCCCCCTTTTGCAAGTATCACTCAACATTATAACGGCTGAGCGGCGCAATTACAATGCCGCAGACAAAAATTTTCCGGTAAAATTAAAAAGAACCTGAAATTCAGGTTCTTTTTCAGCTTATTTAATTTCGGTGATCTTTGCAGCCTTGCCGGTGAGTCCGCGCAGATAATAGAGCTTGGCCCTTCTTACCTTGCCGCGCTTTACAACGGTTATGGACGCGATCTTGGGCGAGTGAACGGGGAAAGTCCTCTCTACGCCGACGCCGAAGGAAAGTCTTCTTACCGTGAAGCTCTCCCTGATGCCGCCGTGCTTCTTGGCTATAACTACGCCTTCGAAGTTCTGGATCCTCTCCTTGGTGCCCTCGATTACCTTGAAGCCCACCCTTACGGTGTCGCCTACGTTGAACGCGGGCACGTTCTCCTTCATGCCTTCCTTCTCTATCGCCTCTATAAGACCCTTCATAACAATCCTCCTGAAAGGCGCAAACTCATTGCCCGCGCCCCGATTAGCATGGTACGTTGAACATTCTACCAAAGCCGCAAAAAAAAATCAAGCTATTTGCGGCACAGTTTTGTGAAATTTGCGACACACCCGCGTTTTTTGTTTCGGGGGCATACCATATATATAATATATGGCGGCGCGGCGGGCGGTCAGTGCTCCTCGAACGCGCTCTCGATATGGTTGAGCTGCCTGCCCTGCACCTCTATCACGTCGAAGCGCACCACGCAGTCCATCTCCCTGTCGGCAAAATAGCAGCGCGCGGCGTTCACATGGCGCTCCCGCCTGCGCCTGCCCACGGCCTCGCCGGGCGCGCCGAACGCGTCGGTAAGCCTCGCCTTTACCTCCACAAATGCGACCACGTCGCCCTTTGCGGCTATTATGTCCACCTCGCCGAACGGATTGCGCCAGTTGCGCTCGAGTATCCTGTAGCCGTGCCGTTTGAGATACCTCGCCGCCCTGTTTTCGCCCGACCTGCCTGTGCGGCGGTCGGCGGCGTTCTTCAGCTGCGATGGCGTTTTTGAACCTTTTATGCCCATTTTCGGGTGAAACTCCTGCGGTGGATGGGGCATAATCCGTACTCTTTTATGGCGGCGATGTGCTCAGCCGTGCCGTAGCCCTTGTTGCGCGCAAAGCCGTAGGCGGGGTAGAGCTCGGCGTATTTATCCATGAGCGCGTCCCTGTACACCTTGGCGAGCACGGAAGCCGCGCCTATGCTGTAACAGCTCGCGTCGCCGCCTATCACCGAGCGCTGCGGGGTATCTATGTCGAGCGTCATGTTGCCGTCGGTGATCACGAAGTCGGGGCGCACCGAAAGGCTCTCGACGGCGCCCTTCATGCACAGGCGCGTGGCCTGAAGGATGTTCACCTCGTCTATCTTCTGCGGCTGAACGCAGAAAATACTGAACGCCACCGCCGAGAGACGTATGAGCGTGCTCAGCTTTTCGCGCTTCTTTGCGGAGAGCTTCTTGCTGTCGTCTATGCCGTCGATGACCTCGTGCGCGGGCATTATGACCGCCGCACACACCACCGGGCCCGCCAGCGGCCCCCTGCCCACTTCGTCTACGCCGCACACCAGCGGAAAGCCCGAGGCGCGCAGCTCGTTTTCCAGAGCGAATTTATCCATAAAAGTAAACCGGTTATGCGTTATTTGCGGCATATTGCCGCACCATTTTCAAAAATCTGTATTCAGGACGTCCTCGCGGCCGTCAAGATCCACCCGGCCCAGCCTGCCCTTTCTGAGGTCGTCTATCACGGCGCGGCAAGCTCGCTCGTAGTCGTAGCCGCCCCCGCGCAGCACAAGCCCCCTGCGCACGCAGATGCCTTCGAGCATGGCTGGCGGCGAGGACAGGTCGGCGATACCGTAGCGCGCTTTGAGGCGGTCGGGATATTTTTCCGCCATGTCTGCAAGCAGGGCAAGCGCGAGGTCGTCGAAGTCGAGTATGTCGTCGTTTATGCTGCCGACGTATGCAAGGCGGCGCGCGAAGGTCTGGTTTTCGAACGCGGGGGGCATGGTGCCGGGAGTATCGAGCAGCTCGAAGCCCTCCAGCCTTATCCACTGCTTGCCGCGCGTGACGCCCGCCTTGTTGCCCGTGACCGTGCGCTTTGCGCCGGAGAGCAGGTTTATCACCGTGCTCTTGCCGGTGTTGGGCACGCCGAGCACCATGAACCTGAACACACGTTCGTAGCCCTTGGCAATGGCGCGCTCGCGCTTATCGCGCACGATTTCGCCGCACGCAGCAAACAGCTCCCTGCGGCAGCCGCTCGCCGTTGCGTTGAGCGCCACTGCCGCCCCGCCCTTTGCGCGGATGGCCTTTACCCACTCCGCGGCGTTCTCGGCAAGATCGGACTTGTTGAGCACATACAGCACCGGCTTGCCTGCGAATACTTTTTTAAGTTTTACGTTGAAGGACGAGGCCGGGCAGCGGGCGTCGAGCACCATCACGGCGCCGTCGCACAGAGCGGCGCTTTCGCCCATCATCCGCATGGCCCTGGTCATGTGTCCCGGGAACCACTGTATAGTCCGCATATAGCACCAGATAACTAATAATTGACAGTTGAGTAAGATAAACCGCACATATATGGCGGTCAGTTACTATTTCAAAAGATCGGGCCGATTTTTTTTGGTGATGAGTTCGGCCTGCTCGCGCCGCCACTTTTCCACCTCGCCGTGGTTGCCGCCGAGCAGAACCTCCGGCACGGACACGCCCTTATATACCGCCGGACGCGTGTACTGCGGGTATTCCAGCAGCCCGCCGGAAAAACTCTCGTCTTTAAGGCTCTCGCCCGAGATCACCCCCTCCACATAGCGCGCCACGCAGTCGCACACCACCATGGCCGGCAGTTCGCCGCCCGTGAGCACATAGTCGCCTATGGAGAGTTCCTCGTCCATGTACATGTCTATCACGCGCTGGTCGACGCCCTCGTAGTGCCCGCAGAGCAGCAGCAGATCGCTCTGCTTTGCAAGTTCGACGGCAATGCTCTGGCAGAAAGTCCTGCCGCGCGGCGACATAAATATGCGGAGCGCCCTGTGTTCGGGGTCGAGCGCGTCTATAGCCGAACCTATCGGCTGCGGCATCATGACCATGCCCGCGCCGCCGCCGAAGGGGTAGTCGTCGCACTTAAGGTGCTTGTTCTGCGCATAGTCGCGTATGTTTACCACGTTTATGTTGAGTTTTCCGCCGTTCACCGCCCTGCCTATGACGCTCTCTTTAAGCGGAGTGAACATCTCGGGAAACAACGTTAAAATGGTGATATTCATGAGTATATACCTTGCTCAGAGCAGGGCGACCTCGTTGAAGCGCCGCCTGTTGACGGTGACTACCCCGGCCTGCGCGTCGATGGAAACTATCACGCCTTCCGCCGCGGGGAAGAGCACGTTCTTGCCGCCGATGAGGGCGGTGTATATGTCGGTGTGCGCAGGGGTGACGTCGAGCACCTCGCCCAGCTGTCCGCCGTCTTCGTCTACGAGCCTGCAACCTATCACGTCGGCGATATACACTCTGTCTTCGGGAAGTTCGGGCGCGTCGTCGCGGTCGGCGAGCACCTCCTGCCCGCGCAACAGCTCGGCCGCGTTCCTGTCGGCAATGCCGCGCAGGGTGAGATAGGCGTAACCGCCCGCCGCCCTGCACGCGAGCACTCTGTATTCCGTACCGCCGATGTGCACGTTTGCAAAGCCCTTCATGTCCTCGGGAGCGTCCGTCTGCGGCATCACCTTTATTTCGCCGCGTATGCCCTGAGGCTTCAAGACCGTTCCTATCGTAAGATATTTCTTCATAAAAAATTCCCTGAAAGTTCGCGCCGCCGTAAAAGGCCGTGCTGAAAAGCACGGCCGCGATTACGGTTAAGTGGCATAATATGCCGCTGCAAACGGCAAAACGGCTCAGTTTTCGGCCGCTTCCCTGCCCTTAATTTCAACGGCGTACTTCTTTGCGCCCTTGGGCGTAGCCGCCTTTACGAGCGTGCGCAGCGCCTTGGCTATCTTGCCCTGCTTGCCTATAACTTTGCCCATGTCGGAATCGTCGAGGAGCACGGTTATCTCTATAACGTTCTCCTTTTCCTCTTCCTTATACTCTATGGCTTCCCTGTGTTCGGCAAACTGTTCCACGATATATTTTACAAGTTCCAACATATCATTATCCTCCCTGTTGCCGCAGCCGGCTGCGGCAAACCGCCTCATTCAGGCGTCAGTCCTTCTTCTTTTTCTTGTCGTTGGTCTTGGGAGCGGAGAGTTTGCTGCTCTTTTCCATGACGCCTGCGTTTACCAGATAGCTCTTCACCGTTTCGGTGGGCTGAACGCCGTTTGCAAGCCATTTCTTTGCCTTTTCGGCGTCGATAACGACCTCTGCGGGGTTCTTGAGTGGATCCACGTAGCCGATCTTGTCGATGTACTCGCCCGAGCGCGCCTTCCTGCTGTCGATCACCACGATGCGGTAGAAGGGGGACTTCTTGTCGCCCATTCTGGTAAGTCTCATTTTAACTGCCATATTAAAAATTTCTCCTTAAAAATTTTAATTTTCTTTTGATTTTATATTGGAGCGGCAATATGCCGCAATCAATTGCTTTTTACCACTTCCCCTATAAACGCACATCAACCCTTGGAGATACAAGCAAGACAAGGAGTTTGAGCATTTACGAAGGGGAGCGTACACAGACGTACGTGACCCGAGAAAGCGGAAAACGACACAGTATTGCGAAGTATATACAAGGGAAAGCGGTCTTTCAGAATGGAAGTCTGCGCTTCCCACTCTTCAGCTGCTTCATAATAACCTTTACCTGATCAAACTGCTTTAAAAGCTGGTTTATTTCCTGAACGGACGTGCCAGAGCCTGCGGCTATTCTGCGCTTGCGCGAGGCGTTTATTATTACGGGGTCTTCCCTCTCCTTTTTTGTCATGGAAAGGATTATGGCCTTGGTGCGCTCCATCTTGCTCTCGTCAAGGTCTTCGGGCTTAACTTTGCCGCCCATGCCGGGTATCATGGACATGACCGACTGCAGCCCGCCCATCTTTTTCATGCTTTCGAACTGCACGAGGTAATCTTCAAGCGTGAACGAGTTTTCGCGCAGCTTCTGCTGCATCTTTTTGGCGTCCTCTTCGGTGACGGCCT
>ERZ1643251.2003-NODE-2003-length-21594-cov-23.892103_pt1 | contig 21594 bp, 25 predicted proteins | sample MGYA00579261_ERZ1643251 | MGnify/ENA primary metagenome ERZ1643251 (study PRJEB29033, sample SAMEA4952267) | chicken gut metagenome | biome: Broiler Chicken; feature: Gastrointestinal Tract; material: Caecum | place: Ireland | collected 2018 | study: Broiler... | reverse complement strand
CTTTTATTTTCTTAGGAAAATTACAATTCTAATTTATTTTCATGCTTTTATCCTGTCTTACGTTCTCGAATAATTGGTTTAACAATTTCAAATGTTTTAAAGTGCTCATATCGATTTTCTAAAATCGGAGCCAAAAAAGCAAGTTGAGGTTTATTAAAATATCCCTTTTTATGAGACCATACACCATCCTTATTTTGTCTAATAAAATGAAAATCTTGAATATCACCATGACAATAAGAAACATAAAGAGCAATTTTATACCCACCATAAACATTTGGACCATGTTCATCTGTCTCATAAACTTTTATATTTAAAGCATGACAATCTTCTAAAAAATAATGTAGTAAAGTGTTTTCATCTCTTCCATAAAGAAAATACGGACTATGATTCATAAATCCAACATTAAAAGGAAAAACATCCTCATAATCTATGCCAACAAATAATCGAATAAAAGATTTCATACTAGGAAGTCCCAAAGCATAAGTATAACAATTACCAAGTTCATATTCTCTTAAATCATCATTAAAACTTAAATAATTAGTTCCTAATTTTATTTTCTCTTTTAAAGCTTCTAAAAATAATTTTTCTATTTCTATACTACTAGAACTTCTTTTTGCTTTTAAAAGCAATTTCCATAAATGATATTTAGCAGCCATTTCTTCTAACTGTGTTTTTTGCATCATAATTTTCTCCCCCTCTTTTTTGTAAAAAGTATTATAGCAAAATCAATAATAAAAGTAAAGAAACACATTTACAAAATAAAAAGAAAGTTTTATAATTTTTGAAAGAAAGAAGAATGATTATGTTAAATGTAGTTTTATTTGAACCAGAAATACCAGGAAATACTGGAAATGTTATGCGAACTTGTGTAGCAACCAATACCACATTACATCTAATTAAACCCCTAGGCTTTTCTTTAGATGAAAAATACATCAAAAGAAGTGGTGTAAATTACATTGATAAGTGCAATTATTTTGTTTATGAGAATATTAATGATTTTTTCTCTAAAAACAAAGGGGAATATTTTTTCTTTACTAGGTATGGTCATAAACCTCATACTACTGTAAACTTTAAAGATATAAAAGAAGATATTTATTTAATTTTCGGCAAAGAAAGTACAGGAATACCTAAAGAAATACTAAAGCCATATTTAGACAGATGTTACCGTATTCCTATGACCTCTAATGTCCGAGCTTTAAACTTATCTAACAGTGTTGCCATTGGTGTATATGAAGTTTTAAGGCAAAAAAATTATGAGGGTCTATTATTTGATGAACCTCATAAAAGTAAAACATTTCTTGAAGATTAAACAACTCTTACATAAACTGCTACTAAACTAACAATAAGTAAGATAATGAGTAAAATAATAATAATGATATTATTTAAGTTGTTCTTTTTCTTCAAATTCATTAACTCTTCATTTAATCTTTTCTCATCCATATCTATTACCTCACCTATATTATAAAAGATTTAATCTTAAATATGTAAAAAACATAATTATAAATGTAAATATTATGTCAAAAAAAGTTACCAGTAGACAAAACACTAAAAAAATAGTATAATATAAATCAGTCAAGAACTTTTATTACTTATTTTATGAAAGGAAGATTTAATGAAAAATAATAGTAATATTACGTCTATTTTTGCGTTAGGCGGATTAGGCGAAGTGGGAAAAAATATGTATGTAGTTACCCACAATGAAGAAATAATTATAATTGATGCTGGTGTAATGTTTCCTGAAGATGATTTACTGGGAATTGATTATGTTATTCAAGACATAAGTTATCTAAAACAAAATGAAAGTAAGATTCAAGGATTATTTATCACTCATGGACATGAAGATCATATAGGAGGCATTTCATTTCTATTAAATAGTGTAAAAATACCTAAAATATATGCATCTAAAATATCAGCAGATTTAATTAATAAAAAATTAATAGATCGAAACGTATCTTATGAAAATATAGAGATAGTTACAGAAGATACTGTAGTAAAAACTAAATATTTTACAGTAGAATTTGTAGGTACGACTCACTCTATACCTGAATCTTTTGCTCTTGCTATTCACACACCAAATGGAGTAATTTTTGAAACAGGAGACTTTAAATTTGACTTAACCCCTGTTGGACCAATGGCAAATATCCATAAAATGGCAGAACTTGGTAAAAAAGGAGTTACTCTACTTTTAAGTGATTCAACTAATGCATTATCAGAAGGATTTTCTAAAAGTGAATCTAGTGTTGATGAAGCATTAAATGATATTGTATCAAAGCATTATGGAAGAGTAATTATTGCTACTTTTGCCTCTAATATATATCGTATCAAACATATAGTGGAAACGTGTCGAAAAAATAATCGTAAAATTATTGTTTTTGGTAGATCAATGGAAACAAGCATTGAACTAGCTATGAATAATGGATTAATTGAAGATAAGACTATATTCATTGATAATAATGAAGCAAAAGGATTAAAGAAAAATGAGATTTGTATATTATGTACAGGAACTCAAGGAGAACCTCTAGCAGCCCTATCTCGTATTGCTAATGGAATACATAAACAAATTACTTTAATGCCAGACGATTTAGTTGTCTTCTCCTCTTCCCCTATCCCTGGAAATGCAGCAAGTATCAATAAAGTAATTAATAAACTTTATTTAAAAGGAGTAAAAGTATACACAAATAAAACATTTAATGATGTTCACACCTCTGGACATGCTAAAGAAGAAGAGTTAAAATGGATGCTTAGAATTATTAAACCAAAATATTTTATGCCAATGCACGGTGAATATCGTATGTTAAAACAACATGGAGAAATAGCCATGTCTTGCGATATACCAAAAGAAAATATATTTATATGTAAAAATGGTGATGTAGTGAATATTAAAGATGGTATAGTAACACGTGGCGATACCGTAAAAAGTGGCGATGTCTATGTCGACGGTTCTCGTATTGGTGATGTTGGAAGCCAAATTATTAAAGATCGTAAATTAATGAGTAGTGATGGAATATTAGTAACTATATTAAATATCAATACTTTAACTAGAAAATTATTAATTAAACCTAATGTTACAACTAGAGGATTTATTATGGTAAACGAAAATCCTGAATTAATCAGTAAAATAGAGAAAAAAATAACTGAAGTAGTAAACACATTTTTATCAAGTTCAACTTACAATTATACAGATTTAAAAAATCAAATTATTCTAGAACTATATCCATTCATTAATGATTTAACAGGAAGACGTCCAATTATTTTACCTGTTATTATGGAAGTAAATCAAGCATAAAAAGGCTTGATTTTTTGACATAAACTTAATTTTAAACTAAAACTTACTCATCAATTGTAGCATGCCTAAGCACACCTGATTTTAGTCTCTCTAAATATTTAACTCTAACCTTTTTTATTGGTTCAACATAGATAGCATCTTCTTCTAAATTGACAAATTGATTGTCAATTTTTTTTAATCCTTTTAACTCAAGAATTAAGGGATGCCTTTTATTTATACTCACTTTACCAACAAATTTTAATTCTTGAGTTTTATCTTCCCCAAGAAATAAACTATAAGTATATGTTTTTTCAAGATATGCATGAACAACAAAGTTATCCACATGAATATTCTTAATCTTTACCCAATCCCAAGTTCTCTCTTTAGAATAATACTTACTAGATTTTTTCTTAGCAACAATTCCTTCAAGACCAATCTTCTTCACCATTTTAAATAATTTTATTCCCTCTAAATAAACTTTTGATAAAATAAAATGTTCAGTATCTTCATATTGATTTAAAATATTCTTTCTTTTAGTTAAAGGAAAACTTGTTAAATCACGATTATCATATAAAATATCAAAAGCAACAAAACAAACAGGTATTTCTAAAACTAATTTATTGCTAACCTTTTTTACCCTATTCCTTTTTTGTAATAATGAAAATGAAGGTAAACCATGAAGAGTAGCTATAATCTCACCATCAAAAATAACTTCATGATTACCAACAATTTTTTGTATATCTTTTAACTCAGGATATTTACTTGTCAAATCATTTCCATTTCTACTCATAATCTTAAAGGTATTTTTACTTACATAAATGAGCGCTCTAATCCCATCAAACTTAATTTCATAAAGATAATCCTTATCATTAAAAGGTTTATCAACTTCTTCTAAAAGCATTGGCCTGAGCTTATAATTACGAAACATTTTTTAAACTCATTTCTAATGCTGTCATTAAATCTTTAATATTTTTCGTATTTTTAACCTTAGACTTCTTAACTGCTTTTCCTTCTTCTTTCTGTTTTAAAGCCCTCTTTATTTTTTTTTGATACTCATCAACATACTCTTCTGGTTTAAACTTAGTTTTTAAAGAATTAATAAGTTGTACAGCTAAATCTAGTTCTTGTTTTGTAAATTTAGCATCACTGACTTCATCAGGAATAACCACTTCATCTTCAAAGTAAAGAGTATTCATAATGAGACTCTCACCCATCAAGCGAATAATTACATAATAAAATTTAGTTCCAATAACTGTTTTAGCTAAAGCTACTCTTTTTGTCTTTTTTAATGCTTCTTTAAATAAACTAAATGATTTACTCTTAGTACTAACCTTTAAAATATAACTTGCATCAAAATAAATAGGATCAATCTCACTTAAAGAAACAAAACCAACAATTTCAATAGTTTTCTCATCTTCACTCTTAAGTTCATTAAACTCTTCATTAGTTAAAGTAACATATTGATCATTTTTATATTCATATCCCCTAATAATATCACTTTTTTTTACTTCTTTTTTGCAATGTGGACAAAACTTAACATACCGAATTCTTGATAAACACTTTTTATGTAATTGATTAAATGATATATCATTATTTTTAATAATAGGATTCATTTCTACAGGAATATTAACTAATCCAAAAGAAATAGAAGTCTTTTTCATAGTATCACCATTATTATTGTTAATTAAACAAATATTTTTATACAAAAAAATCTAATCCTAAGACTAGATTAATTTCCAGGAAATAATATAATTTTAGCTCTTGCTCTATTTGAATTCGAACTTAACAATAGTATTTTTTTAGCAAAACGTTTTCTATTATCTTCATATAACACTTCGCAAGTTGATAAAGCAATACTTAAATCATCTAAAGATAGTGAAGATTCATCACGATACTGAGCATAAGCAAAAGCTTTTTCTAATATAGATAATACTAGATCTGGATTATTTCTTTTATCATCATATACCCTATTTTTATTTTTTGTAGCTTCTATCAAAATAGAAGTAATTTGTTCATTTATATCTCTTTCAAATGGATAAACAATATTAGTTAGAGTAGATAATTTTATAATATAACTACTTATTATTTGTTTAAGCATACTTTCATCAGGCTCATTTATATTAATTCTTTCAAATCTCCTTTTAAACGCTAAATCCTGAGTGATAAACTTTTCAAACTCTTCTTTTGTAGTAGAACCAATAATCTTAATTTGACCTCTATCTAAATAAGGTTTTAATATATTAGCTAAATCTAAATCAGATTTAGAACTAGAACCCGCACCTATTGCTGTATGCATTTCATCTAAAAACAGTACAATATCAGGATTATTCTTTAAATAAAATATCAACTCTTCCATTTTTTTCTCAAATGAGCCAACATACTGGCAACCACTAACTAATGAGGGAATGGCTACTCTCATAATTTTTTTATTTTTTAAATTATTAGGTAAACTTCCCTTTTGTAATAAATAGGCTAATCCTTCTACCACAGCAGTTTTCCCTACGCCTGAAGCTCCCACCAATAATGGACTTTTAGTTAAAGTTAAAAGAGAAATACACAGTTGTTTCAACTCTTCATCTCTTCCTACTGCTGGATTTACCAGATATAATTCTTCATCAAGATAAGTATAAGGAATTTTAGTATTTAACACACTATTCCTGTTTTCTTTAACTTTTCCTAAATATTGATGCCAACTTCTCAAATGAATATCATAATCAACAGAATCGCTATTTTGTAAATCATAATATAACTGTAATCCTTCAAGTATATTTTTTATATAATTTTGCCAATGTTTACGGAAAATAATCTCCAAAAAATTTTTATCTAATACTTCAGATAAAGTAATATGAAAATTATCAGGTAATTGATGATATAAATATTCAAAAAATTTTTCTTCAGAACCACAACATGCCATAATAAGTTGTTCTTTATCTAAAATTGCTTTATCTAGTATTGCCTCTATATATTGATAAATAATATTAATCCCCCAAAGTTCCTGTTTTGGAGTACCTAAATTAGGATTAAAAGTCATACTAAATTCCTTTTGCTTAAAAATGGATTTCTTTATAACAGAAAAAACAATTAAATAAGTAAGTAAAGAAGGCAAAGATGATGTAATAGAATAATCTATTCCCCCTTGTTCTTTGTATACATTTTCAATAATTGTTAACTCTTTATCTTGATTTAAACTAATACAAAATTCACAAATTTTATTCTTCTCTCTAAATCGAAAAGAAGTATTTCCATTTTGATAAAAACTATTAATAAAATCTAAAATTATTTGCATATAAACTCCTTCTGATTTTTATTTATCCTATCATGTAATTTTATGATTGTCAACCGAAAAAAGAGACTTACTTAGCCTCTTCAATTGCTCTGGTTTCACGAATAACATTAATTTTAATAGTACCAGGATATTGCATCTCTGCCTCAATCCTGTCTTTGATATCCCGAGCCATCTTATAGCTTTTAGCTTCATCCACTTCATCAGGTTTAACCATAACTCTGATTTCTCTTCCAGCCTGAACAGCAAAAGTCTTTTCAACACCTTCAAAAGAATTACCAATCTCCTCAAGTTGAGCAAGTCTTTTCATATAGTTTTCCATCGTATCATTTCTTGCTCCTGGACGAGCAGCAGATAAAGTATCTGCAACTTCCACTAAAACTGAAATTATACTATTTGCTTCCTTATCTCCATGATGAGATTCTATAGCATTAATAACAACTTCATCTTCATGATATTTACGAGCTAAGTCAGCACCAATTTCTACATGACTACCCTCTACTTCAAAATCAATGGACTTACCAATATCATGTAAAAGTCCTGCTCTTTTAGCAAGAGTTACATTTTCACCAAGTTCAGCAGCCATAAGTCCTGTCAAGTTTGCTACTTCCCTAGAGTGTTGTAAAGCATTTTGTCCATAACTAGTTCGATAATTTAATTTACCAATTAAATTAATCAATTCTGGATCCATCTTAGATATACCAAGATCATAAATGGTTTGATTACCTATATCGGTTATCTTCGTATTAATATCACGAGAAATTTTATCATACACTTCTTCGATTCTTGATGGATGAATTCTACCATCACGAATTAAAGTCTCAATTGTAATTTTAGCAATTTCTCTTCTCAAGGGGTCAAACGAAGAAATAACAATTGCCTCAGGTGTATCATCAATAATTAAATCAACACCAGTAACAGATTCAATAGTACGAATATTTCTACCTTCTCTACCAATTAAACGTCCCTTCATCTCATCACTAGGAAGATCAATCGTACTAACTGTTTGTTCATTAGCTACATCCTCAGCATATCGCTCCATACTAGAAACAATAATTTGTTTTGCTTTTTCATGAGCCTCTAATTTTGCATTTCTCTCTTGTTCTTTGATATAATCGACAATCTCTCTTGCCATATCATCTTCTACGCGCTTCATAATTAAATCATGAGCTTTTTCTTTTGAAAACTTAGCTATTTTTTCAAGTTCTGCTAATTCTTGCTTTAAAAGTTCATCCATTTTAAGCTCTTTTTCTTGTATTTCTTTTTGTTTTGCTAATAAATTATTTTCTTTTTCATCCAAAGTAGTATCTCTTTTTTGAAGCATTTCTTCCCTCTTATCAAGAGAAGATTCTCTTTGCATAAGTCTTGCTTCAGTATCTTTCATTTCTGCTTTTTTCTCTTTAATTTCTTTATCAGTCTCTTGTTTTAAACGATAAGATTCTTCTTTAAGTTCCATTAAAGAATCTCTTTTATGTTTATCTGCCTCTTTCTTAGCATCTTCAATTAATTTATTAGCTTTACTCTCATTTTGATTACTCCTAATTATATAAATAATAAAAACAATCAAAAATCCAACAAAAAATCCAATAACCAGAGTCAAAATGGACATTGTGTTAAATTCCATTTTAATTTCTCCTTACTATTTTTTATAGATCAATGAATTATCTACAATTCAATTATAATCTTAATTTAAAATTTAAGCAAGAAAAAAATGAACATTTATTGTTCACTTTTAATTATTTGTAGAAATTTTATTTCCTTTTTCATTTTCAAGCTCTTTAATCGACTTCTTAGGTGTAGGTAAATCTTCTGGCATAGTACCACCAAGTTTTTCTATTGTCTCCCGAATAGCTTTACCAACTCTATAATGTGTATCAGTAGCAACTCCCTCACTAGGTGTTTCTTGTTTTTCTAATAACGCTTCTGTTTGGGTAATTCTAAATACATTAGCTCCGAGTTCTGCACTTCCCATATTATCTAAAATATCCTCACGATATCTAAGTCCTTTTCTCTTAGCAATATCATTCGCTGTCTCACCATTATATAATCCTTTATATCCTGCATTAGTAAAACGATCAAAGTTTTTTACCCCTTTTTCCCTAGCAATTTTATATAAAACCTTATTACCATCTCTTGTCTGACGTCTTCGATATAATCTTTTTTGATCTTCATCTAATCTATTATACTCTTCTTCTGTGAGTTCCATTTTTCTAGTCTGAATAGCAAAATAAGTTTGTCCTAAAGCAACAGCACTAAATTTAGGGTTTGCATTTTGTACTATCAAATAACAAGCATAGCGTGATAATTTATAATCAATAATTGGTTTTGTAGTTTTGCCAGCAACTACGATTTTGGAGTAAACCCCAAAATGGGAACTAATATTATTATTGCTTCTTGAACAAGCTACCTGAGCCTTTTCAATTACATTAGCAAACAATCTCCACTCTTTATAACCCAATATTTTTTGTAATTCTCTAGCTTCCCAATACTCATTACCAAATTCATCAATATGTTTAATATCTTCAAAAATTTTTTCTTGATATTTCTCTAATTCTAAAGTCATCCAAAACCTCCCTGATTTTTATTCTTCTTCACTTTTTTCTTTAATATTATCTTTCTTTACAGCACCAAATCCATAATGCTCCCGCACTTTCTCCTCTAATTCATCACGTAACTCAGGATGTTCTTTTAAATAAATCTTAACATTTTCTTTTCCTTGGCCAATTTTCTCGCCATTATAAGAATACCAAGCACCACTTTTATCTAGGATATCTAAACTAGCAGCAATATCAATAATTTCTCCTTCTCTTGATACACCTTCACCATACATGATATCAACTGTAGCAGTCTTAAATGGAGGAGCAACTTTATTTTTAACAACCTTTATATTTGTCTTATTACCAACAATTTGTTCACCTTGTTTAATTTGTTCTGCTCTTCTTATATCAAGTCTAATCGTCGCATAAAATTTTAATGCTCTTCCCCCTGGAGTAGTTTCAGGATTACCAAACATAACGCCAACTTTTTCTCTTAACTGATTAATAAATATTGCTGTTGTCTTTGTCTTATTAATTGTCCCAGATAATTTTCTTAAAGCTTGAGACATAAGCCTAGCTTGTAACCCAACATGAGAGTCTCCCATTTCTCCATCAATTTCAGCTTGAGGAACTAAAGCAGCAACCGAATCTATAACTACAATATTAACTGCTTCACTTCTAACTAATGCTTCACATATTTCTAATGCTTGCTCTCCTGTATCTGGTTGAGAAAGTAATAGTTCATTAATATCAACACCAAGTGCCTTAGCATAAACGGGATCTAATGCATGTTCAGCATCAATGAAGGCCGCTCTACCACCTGCTTTTTGAACCTCAGCAATGGCTTGTAAAGCAATTGTAGTCTTACCAGAAGATTCAGGTCCATATATTTCAATAATTCTTCCCTTTGGAAATCCTCCAACACCAAGTGCAATATCTAAAGCTAGTGAACCACTACTAGTAACATCAATCTTTGTATGCTCATCACTTCCTAGTTTCATAATAGCCCCAGCACCAAACTGTTTTTCAATATCTGCTAAAACTTGCTCAAGTGCTTTATCTTTATTCTTTTCATCTTTGACTTGTTTCATATTGTTTATTCCTTTCTAAGTACACTATCATTTTAATATATAAAATTTCATTTGTCAAGCATTTTTCGAACATTTGTTTTTATCAACAATTTTCGACAAAAAATAATCAATATTTGACTAAATACCTTAGCCTTTGATATAATCAAATTAGAAAGAAGGAAAAAAATGGATAAAACATTAGAAATAATTAGATTCTACGAAAAATATAATGAACTAGAACAAATTATCAGAACAGGATGGATACAAAGTAATGTCCCAGCAAAAAGACTCGAATCTGTATCTGATCACACTTTAAAAGTAGGAATGTTAGCATCTCTAATCACTCGTGAACTAAATTTAAAAGAAATAGATTTAACCAAACTATTAGAAATGGCTTTCATCCATGATTTAGGTGAGATTAAAATTGGTGACATTTCAACAACAGAAATAAAAACCGAAGAAGACAAACGAAACAAACATGAAAAAGAACTATCCGCTGTAACAGAAATTCTATCTGTTCTATCACCTGAAATAAAAGAACATTACTTATCTTTATGGCTAGAATTTGAAAGTCAAAACACAAAAGAAGCCATTCTTTTAAAACAAATTGATAAACTAGATGCAATATTAAAATCCCATATGTATGAATCCACTTATAATATAAAAGGATTATTTGATGAATTTTACAATTATAACCCAAATAACTTACTAAATAAAGAACCATTGGGAGATGTTTATCAACAATTACCTGAAGCCTACGAAAAATTAACAAGACAATAACTTTGACAATCAATAAAGAATATGGTATTATGTATATGCAAGAGATAGTTGCATAAAATAAAAAAAGAGGAACATTAATTTCTGCAAGTGAATGTCGCCTCTAAACAATTTAGGATTGACACTCAATCAGAGATGAAAGAGTGTCATATTTTTATTGCTATTACCAATATGGTAAGGAGTAATAAAATTGATTCAATAAGACGAAGGACTTTTATTATAAAAGTTCTTTTCTTCATTGTATCCCTCCTTTCTTTCTCAAGATTGGAGGACGACACTCACAACTAATGTTCCTATTAAAATTATACAATAAGCAAGCTTACAAAACAAGCGAACACTAAGCTTTCTGCATAAATTTCTCTTATATTTCATATATTTATTTGACATATTAATTTTTTTGTGTATAATTATTAGTGCAAGTACATGGCAGTGCTTATTATAAGTTATAATGTGTTTACTACGAAAGGTTAAAAGTAACTAGGACTGCCCTAGCGAAATTATGAATGTAAACTCCCTATAATGAGGAATAGGCATCCTTTGTATTTAGATTAATAGAAAGGAGTATTAAAAATGGCAAGATATACTGGACCAGCTTATAAGAAATCAAGAAGATTAAATTTTTCTACATTAGAAAATGGTAAAGATTTAGCTCGTCGTCCATATGCACCAGGACAACATGGAAATGACAGAAGAAAGAAATTAAGTGAATACGGAGTTCAATTACAAGAAAAACAAAAAGTAAGAACAATGTATGGCTTAAATGAAAAACAATTCCATAAGTTATTTGAACGCGCTTCTAAAATGAAAGGCGTTACTGGTGAAAACATGTTAAGACTTCTTGAATCAAGACTTGACAATATTGTTTATCGTATGGGACTTGCTACAACAAGACGTGGTGCAAGACAAGTAGTAAATCATGGACATATCACTGTTAACGGTGTTAAAGTAGATATCCCATCATACTCTTGTAAACCAGGTGATGTTATCGCAGTTAAAGAAACTTCACTAGATCATCCAGCAATTCGTGCAAGCTTAGAAGCTAAGGTTACTCGTCCTGCATTTGTTGAATTTGATAATAATAAAATGACAGGTACTTATGTAAGATATCCTGAAAGAAGTGAACTTAACGGAGAAATTAATGAATCACTTATTGTTGAATTCTACAACAGATAATAGGAAAAAGCTATCGCAACAGATAGCTTTTTTCATTTATTTAAAATCCTTCTCATCAAGTAAAGGAAGAATATCAATACCAGGTTCTTCATAAGGATGAACTTCCCTTATCTTTTTTAATACTTCTTTTACCAAAAAAACATCACAAACAAACTCCAATTTTTCCTCATTTGCATATTCCATCTTACCCACTTCTCCCAAAAAAGGATTAGCATGATCACTAGGAATAAACGTTCCTATACTTTTAGTAGATGTAGAACAATGTGTATAAATTCCGATAACACCAGCACCCATATTTAAGGCAGCCATGCGAACTTCTTCTAAATAATCCTCAGGAACCATAACCACAATTTTAACTTTTTTAATATCAAAACTCATGACAAATCAACACCTGCAAAAATAGTAATATGATGAATATAAACAGTAACTTTACTATTCTCATTACCTCGATATCTACTTTCTGACCCTCCAAAAATAGGAAGTCCACTTACTTCAAGTTTTACATCTTTAGGTAAGCGAATATCAATTCCTCCAAATAGTGAAAAACAATCAATAACTAAATCCTCTTTTAATTTAACATTTCTAAGATCAAGCTCTACTCCTCCAAAAATAGAAGTAACCTTAAAATCACTTTTAATCTCATCTATAGTCTCCTCTACACTTGAAAATATCGCCAAGTATTCTTTAGCATTACTCTTTGGACTTCTCACTCTTTTATTACCTAAAATAATAGATAAACCAACAACAATAATAATTATTGGTACAAATACTTTCCAAACTGTATCCCATTCTATAACTTCTTGGCTAGCAAGTAACATTAATACACCTAGAATTAAAATCAAAAAAGATGTAGCAATCCCCTCTCTTCTAACCAAAGAGATTAAAGCAGGAATAATCAAAAATAAAGTCCACCATCCATCAAAAAATATTGAAAAATCCCACCAATCCATATTTCTTCCTAAAAACAAAATACCAACAATAATGAGTAGAATACCCCAAAACCAATTTCTCTTATTCATAAACATTCTCCTTCTAATAAAATTATATCGAAAACTAAAGAAAAAAGCCACTCTAAAGTGACTAATTTTGTTTTTTTATTTTTACAACTACCATTTCTTTCGTATCGATTGCATCAATAACTGTCTGTACTTCTTCTAAAGTAATACTTTCATAAATTTCTTTTAAATCAGGTATTAATTTATGATAGTAAATAAGATAATTTTGAATCATATTATTTACATTTTCTACATCTTCATAATTAAGAACTAACGTAGCTACAGAAGAATTAATTTTTCTTTTTAAGTCTTCTTCATTCATTTGTAAATGATTTAAAGCTTCTATTATTCTATCAATAGCCTCATCAAGTATTTTACTCTCAAGCATTACATCAATAACTACATAATCATCTAAAACAAATCTACTAGCAGTTAAAAAAGTAATAATATTATTTTGTAATAACTCCTCTTTTAAATCTGAAGAATCCCCAAAATTATTAGAAAGAATTAAATTTAAAATAATATTTAATTTGACCTGATCAATTCCCTTAAATTCTTTCTTAGGTATTTTTATACCAACTTTAGCTTTTTCCACCTCTACATTAGCAAATAACTCCACATTTTTTTCTGCAACATACTTAGGTTCTTTTATTGGTATTATTTTTGGATTTAAATATTCATTAAATTCTTTTTTATCCAAATTATCATTAACCATTTGTTCTATTTCATAAGGATTAACATTACCTGTTACAACAAGAAACATATTTTTAGGATGATAAAAAGCATCATAGATAAGTTCTATATCATCTATATCAATTTTTTTAATATCTTCTACTTCTCCTGTAATTAAATATTTATACTTTTCTTTATGATACATTGCTCCATTATAGACAAAATAAAGCTGATTATATGGCTGATCTTTACCCATATTAATTTCTGAGGCAATAATCCCCTTTTCTTTCTTAATCATATCTTTAGTAAAATACGGATTATATACATAATCTAAAAGAGCATTTAAATTTTCTTTTACTTTACTTGTCCCATATACTAAATAACTTGTATATTTAAAAGTGGTAAAAGCATTTATATCACTTCCTAGTGGATCAAACAAATCATTTGCTGTCGTATCTTTATCAACATTAAACTTAATATGTTCCATAAAATGAGCTATCCCTTGAGGAACTTTATATTTTTTTCCATCAACACTAAACTCTGTATGAATAGAACCATAATGAACATTTAAAGATAAATAAAAGCTTTTAGCATATTCATTTTTCCATATATAAATAGGAAGACCACATTTAGAAGTAGTATAATATATAATTTCATCTATTCCTTTAATTTCAATTTTCTCCATTAGTTTCTTCTCCCTCTAAAACAAAAGATATATTTGGCTTAATTTTATTGGCTATAGCAACAATTTCCTCTTTCGTTATATCCTCAATCATCTTAATTCTATCTTCAATAAAAGGAAGATCATCAAAAATATGAAAAACATAATTATTGAGTATACCACTTGGATTATCTAAAGATAAATTAAGAGAAAAAATAAAACTTTCCTTAGCAGAATTAAGTTGTTCTTCACTAAAATCTCCATTTTTCATTTCTTTAAAAGCTTGCTTAATTAATCTTTGTGCCCTTTTTACATCTTTTTTACTAATAGATGTTTGAACAACAAGCAAATTATCATATTTTAAATATACACTCTTAACCCCATAACATAAAGAATTTTTTTCTCTTAAAAGTTGATAAAGCTTTGTATTAAGTCCACCGCCTCCTAAAAGATAATTGTAAAAATACATAGTTGTAGTTTTCTCTTTAATAGTTAAATCTGTAATATTATAAACATTTACTAAATTAGTTTCCAAAAATTTAGATTTTTCTTGAAAAGTTTTCAATCTCTTCATAATTTGATTATTAACATATAAAGAAGGAAGATCTTTTGTTTTAACAATAGGATTTTTGAAATATTTAAAAATAATATTAGCGACAATATCCATATCAAGATCCCCAATAACAAATATATCACAATTAGATTCTAGCAAATTTTGGTAAGACAAAGCAAGTGTTTTAGGAGTAATCTTTTCTAATTCTTTAAGAGTACCTAAAACCCCATAACTACTAGGAGAATCTGAATCTAATTTTGCTAAAGCCTTTTTTAAACTAACTTGATTAATATTTTCATTCACACTAAGTATTTCATCATAAAGTCTATTTTTAACAATATTAAAATTACGAATATCAAATTCCTGTGCAGTAATCGCTGGATGCAAGATCATTTCAAAAGGAAGAGATAAAACATTTTCCAAATATTTTTTATCATTTACAAATTTAGGATTCAAAAAATTAAGGACAAAACTAGTTAACAAAATATTTCCAGTCTTATTTGTCAAACCATAAAAACTAGCTTGATATAACTCTTCTAAAGTTCTAGCAACATCTTTTCTTGTGCTGTATTTTTCCGAACAATCACTCATAATATCAGCAAGAAAAGTTTTTACCATAGCATCTTCCCTTTGAGCTTCACCCCTAAAAATGATCTCCATTTGACAAGTTTTAAACTTATTTGTCTTAACCATATACAAATTAAATGAGGGATACTCAAACTTTTTATATTCCACACGCTTTCACCTCATTTGTTATTATATCACAAAATACTATTTTTATTAATGAACATACATAAAGTTTACAATACTTACTTGTTAACCGCTACCATTTCATTAGTAACTGTACTTCCCTCATGAATATAATTTACTCTTGATACAATAGCAACTATCCCAAAAAAGATAACCGCATAAAGCATAATAGCTCCTCCAAATTTTTTCATAACTTTAATCATAATACCTCAACTCCTTACACGAACATTATATCGCATATACATTTGTTCGGTCAATAGATTTTTAAAAATTTTACAAATTAAATACATTTGTTTGACAATCATACGTTTTTATGATATTATGATATTGGAGGTAAACAAATTATGAATATAAAAACCAAAGAATTAACAGAAAAACAAAACAATGTATTAGACTTTATTAAGAAATTTACAGCTACTCATGGCTATCCCCCATCAATTAGAGAGATAGGAAAAGGACTTAACTTATCAAGCCCTGCAACCGTTCATACTCATGTCAAAAACTTATGTAAAAAAGGATATATCAAAGTAGATAACAACAAATTTAGAGCAATGGAAATTTTAGTAGATAATGAATATGAAGAGAAAAATGAAGAATTGGTAAAGGTTCCCCTACTTGGAAAAATTACCGCAGGAAGTCCTATTGAAGCTATAGAAAGACCAAATGAATTCTTTAACCTTCCAGCTTCTCTAATACCAGCTAAAGAGACTATATTTACTTTAAACGTAAGTGGAGAATCAATGATTAACGCGGGAATATTCGATGGAGATATCGTGATAGTACAAAAACAAAGTACAGCTAGAAACGGAGATATAGTGGTTGCCATGACTGATGAGAATGAAGTAACCCTAAAAACTTTTTATAAAGAAAAAGATCATATTCGCTTACAACCAGAAAATGACACTATGGCTCCTATTATCTTACCAAATGTTACAATCTTAGGTAAAGCAATCGGTTTATATCGTAAATTTTAAAACTCAGAAATGAGTTTTTTCTTTTTTCATCCACAATATTTACCTACTAAATAATCTATGCTATAATTATATAGGTGATAGTATTGAAAAAAGAAAAGAAAAAACGGAAATTAAAATGGAAAAATCTTATAGTTTTACTTATTTTAATTATAGCTTTTATATTTTTAATCAAATCAGGAGCTGATCTAATTAATTATTTTATTGATACAAACAAAGCAACAAAAGAAATAGAAGAAATAGAAACTGTAACAAAAGTCGAAGTAATAGAAGATAATGAAAACACGGAAATAATAGAACCGGTAGAAGAAGAACCAATATTTAGTCCCTATTGGGATTATATCAAAATGAGCTTAATCAGTGTTAACTTTGATGAACTATTAAAAATAAACAATGAAACTAAAGGATGGATTCAAGTAAACGGTACTAATATTAACTATCCATTTGTACAAACAGATAACAATGATTATTATTTAACCCACTCTTTCTATAAATATTACAACCAAGCTGGATGGGTATTTATGGATTACAGAAATGATCCAATAAATTATGATAAGAATACTATACTTTATGCTCATGGAATGAACACAGAGATTATGTTTGGGACGCTCAAAAACATTTTAAGTAGCAACTGGTATGATGATGTAAATAATCATGTAATCAAACTATCAACCCCAACAGAAAATACTTTATGGCAAGTATTTAGTGTATATCACATACCAACAACAAATGATTACATCCAAACAGAATTTACATCAGATGAAGAATATCAAAATTTTTTAAACTTAATCAAAGAAAGAAGCGCTGTAGAATTTAGTGCAAAAGTTAATACCAATGATAAAATACTTACTCTATCAACATGTTACAGTAAAACAGATAAAGTAGTAATGCACGCTAAACTAATAAAAAGAGAAACTAGAACTTAATCACTAGCTTCTTTTAATTTATCATAAACACTTGTTAATATCTCATATCTACCATTTAAAACAGAAATATAAAAATTCTTTCTAATATTACTCATACCTTCAATATTTAAAATAAACTCTTTAATTTTAGCTATATCTATATTAGGAAATACTCTTAATAAAGCTTCATTACAATTATTGTCTTTCCTACTTTTAATAAACTCAAAATAATGTTTTTTCTTATTATTTATTTTAAAACATGAATAAACATTATAAATAATATTTCTTAATTCAGTATCATTTAACTTACTAATTTCTTCATCTTCTAATAAAGGATTTAAACACGAACCATTATCATAAATAGGAGCAAACATCATTGTTTTATCCAATTTATTATACAAAAACCCCCAATTCCCATTGTGTCTATCCGCATTTCCAATTAAAGCATCAATAATAAACATATCCCAAAATTTATCTATAATCATAATATTAAATTCATCTTCTAATTTCTCTATTATTTCTATAATATCACTTAACTCTGTATCTATTATTTTATCAACATTAACACTTAATAATAAACTTTCAAATTCATATAACTCTAAATTTTCACTAGTAAAATCTTCACAAGCACAAACAATCTTTTCTTTATCCTCATATTTATATATACCAAGTATTGTATTTTGAGTATTAAATCCACTCATTTTAAATATATTACTACCTATATATTCTGAATAAGCATTTTTTAAATATTTATTATTAGGTATTGGTTCTGGAAACTTAACTAAATATTTCTTATGACTATAAATCATAGTTTTCTTTTTCTCATTACCACCATAAAAATTAGGTTCTTCATAAGCTTCAGAAAAATTAATCATTTTCTTCACCCTCAAATTATATTGAAAAAGAATAACTCTAAGCTATTCTATCTATCCATTATCTAAAACAAAATCTTCTAACCCAGGAACAGTATTAAGAAGAAAAGAAAGTTCAGTAGCTACCATTTCTACTTCTGATACATCACCCACAATATATCCATCAAGCATACTTACATCTACATCATCAAATATATGATTAAAATGTTTATTACACTTAACTATTTTATCTAAATATCTTTTAGCTTCCTTAAAATTCGTTTGTTTATAATAATACACAAAGAAAGGAACTAACATACTTAAACTTTCTTCAGGATATTTCTGATAAAGCTTCTTTAAATTACTTTCATCTTCCATGTAAGCATATAATCCCATGAGTAAATATCTAGCACCACTACCATCACGATTATCTAATCTAAGTATTTCTCTTGCTAAATCTATAGCTTTATTTATCATACCTAGTCCTGCATAAAAACAAGCTAAATTATACATACCATGAATATATGGTTTAGTCTCTAATATTAAAGAAAATTCACCAATATGATCTTTATTAAAGAAACCATTCTTCTTTAATAATTCTCTCTCCCCTTTTAAAGCATCTTCTATAACAAGCATAGCTTTAAGAGGATTATCCTCATAAGCAGCTAACATAATTTTAGCTTCAAAAAAATCAGGATATTCTTCTAATGCTTTATGAATATATTTAATTTCTTCTTTCTCACTTTTAGCACTATCCACTTTATCTAACCATTTATAAGCTTTCTCTAAAGCAGGATCTATGTCCTTAGAATAAAGATCTGAAAACATTTTAGCTATCCCTGCTAAATCTTCTTCACTTAAATTCATATCCAATTCATCAAAATCTTGTTTAACTTTTTTCATTTACACCACTTCCTACCATAATTCTAACAAGAATAGATAAGAATAGCAAGACTAAGATGCAGAAATAATATACGGATCACTATAAGTCCCTGTTCCTCCCATAACTGCAATATTAGATTTTAAATAAACAGTAGGACGAACCCCAAAAGAGAAATGGGCCGAAAAATCATCACGAGTATTACCCACATGATTTACATGAAAAACAATAGAACTACTCGAAGAACGAGGAGCAAGCAACCATTGACTAGAATCAGTTTTAAGCCAATTACTACTAACACATGATGTAGAAGCATAACTTTCCAACTGATAAGTTCTAGCACAACTACTAGCAAGTGCTGCATACCCATAGTCACTTGGATACATAAGTCCTACTTTCCCAACCCAATTCACTGGATTTCCACTATATACAGTTGTACTTCTTTCTGCTTCATAAAGAGTATCTGAAGTTGCTCTATAATCTCTATTCCGCCTAAACTCCATATTATACTTTCTATCATTTCTCTTGCTGTCGCATTAATTCCCTTTTCACTAAAATAACATGTTTTTGTTCTATCATCAAAAACATTACATATACTATCAACCGAATTTAAATAACCAAAATTTAAGCTGTTTTGCAAAACTTCTGTACTCCAATTACTAGTCCCCCAATTACCTGATATACCCCAAGCTAACCCATCTAATGTTTCATTCCTAATCAATTTCACCAAATTTTGTGTTCCATCGTTCTCCGTTTCTACATTAAACACTCCAATAATTCTCCATAATTCATCATTAAATAATACATAATTATTAGGATTACTTCCTTGATATCTATATCCATTTTCATTTACTAAACAATCTTTTGCTTCTTCATCACTAGTTGGAGTACTTGTGCATGCTTTACTAATTAAATAATCAGCAAAAGATTGATTAATATTATCAACAAAGTTAACAGTACATGTTGTAGCTTCAACACTATCTACTTCTACCACCCAATTTACATAATCAAACTTAGCCTCAGCTCCGTTTGTACAAGTTACACTATCCAGTGTATACTCGCTGTCTTTACTAGGAAATGTATTTGATGATGTACCATTAATAGTTGCAAGTATATTTATACCGCTTTGTGTAAAATCCAAATAACATTTTGCTCCTTTAAGTAAATGGAGTTACACTTAATGCTTGTGTATCATTATTCCAAGATAACGATACATTAGCATCTTCGCCATTTAACTCACAATAAGAGGTATCTTCTAAAGTATAGTTTCCATTTGAAAGTGATTCTACTTCTTCTCCATTTACAGTGATACTTTCAATTTTCAAATCATATGGAATATAATTAATTTCACTATGAATTAAAGGTGTTGTTGCAACGCTTCTATATTTAGCTCTTGTAAAATTAAGTATGATTGCACTTATGATTAGTACTGCTATTACTCCTATAATAATATTTCTTTTTACATGACTTCTTTTTAAAGTTTCAATCTCCATAATATCCCTACTTTCTTTAGCATCATAACATATCTTCCTTTATATTTCATTACATTCGACAAAACATGTCAAAATTTCTCATATAATACATATTGTATTATTCTATGTTATATTTCTAGTATACAATAATATTGAGGATAATTCGATATATTTTTCAATATTTCAGCCAAAATATTTTTAAGTTCCATAATAATGCGATAATCTTTTTATGGAGAGTTTGTTATGAATTATGGAATAAAATTAAAAGATTTAAGAGACTTATATGAATTAACTCAAGAAGATGTAGCTAAAGTATTAAAAATTGCTAGAAGCACTTATAAGCAATATGAACAACAATATGACACTATACCAATTAAACATTTAAATACTTTATGCAATCACTTTAAAATATCTATTGATTATATATTTGATTTAACTAGTATTAAAAGATATAAAGACGAAATAAATAGAATAAATACTAAAATAAGTGGACAAAGATTAAAAGAACTTAGAAAAGAATTTAATTTAACTCAAGCTAAACTAGCTAAAAAATTAAATATAGCAAATACCATAATAAGTGAATATGAAAGAGGGCACTTCCCTATTAATACTGCTACTCTTTATTCCCTTAGTACTAAATTTAATATATCCAGTGATTACTTACTAGGAAAAACAAATAAAGTTAAATATCTAGAAAAAGAGAAAGAATTAACTGCTTAAATTCTTGGTTCTTAAACATTGAGGAGTGATGAAAGAAATTTTATCATTCTTTTTATTGC
>ERZ1643251.2002-NODE-2002-length-21601-cov-7.394273_pt1 | contig 21601 bp, 23 predicted proteins | sample MGYA00579261_ERZ1643251 | MGnify/ENA primary metagenome ERZ1643251 (study PRJEB29033, sample SAMEA4952267) | chicken gut metagenome | biome: Broiler Chicken; feature: Gastrointestinal Tract; material: Caecum | place: Ireland | collected 2018 | study: Broiler... | reverse complement strand
CTCCTGCTTTTGCGTCAAAAGCCGCGCTTTAATGAATTTTGCAAAGCAAAATATCATACTAACGCTTGCTTTTTCCTTAGCCCCAAAAATCAAAGTATTTTTGGGGATCCCGAGCCAGAGCCTTGCCTCGCTCGGTTAAATGAACAGTCTGATTAATTTGTCTACAAATTGAAATAATTAAAAAATATTTATTAAAATGCTTGACAATGGGAAAACAATATGGTAATATAACGCTCGTAAAAGCAGAAGACCACTTCTCACCAGTCAAGCAGAGCTTAGATTAGGTTTAAAAAATTTTGGTTATCAAAATTTGGTGGGGCTTTATGCTTTCACCAATTTTTTATTGTAAGGGGGATAAAAACATTTTTAAGGAACTACCTATAAACGAACAAATTCGTGCAGAAAGCGTAAGATTAGTTGCTGAAACAGGGGAGCAACTAGGAATTATGAGCCTAGACGAAGCTTTAAACGAAGCAGACAAGCGCGGGCTAGACCTTGCCTTGTTAAATCCGGGCAATCCCGCAGTATGTAAACTTATGGATTACGGAAAGTATAAGTTCGATTCTATTAAGAAAGAAAAAGAACTTAGAAAAAATCAAAAGGTTACAGAGCTAAAAGAAATTCAACTTTCAATGACCATAGACACTCACGATATGGAAGTTAAAGCAAAACACGGAAATAGGTTTCTTCAAGAAGGCAACAAAGTAAAAGTTGTTTTAAGAATGAAGGGAAGGCAACAAGCCTACAAAGCTAACGCAGTAGAAGTTGTTAAAAAATTCTATTCTATGCTTGAAGCAAACGGAACTTACGACAAAGAACCCGAAGTTGTTGGAAGAAATGTTATATTAATTGTGAACCCTAAAAAGAATTAAAGGAGAAAGAATATGCCAAAACTAAAATCACACAGCGGTGCTAAAAAGCGTTTTAAAATCAATTCAAACGGCAAAGTAAAAATGGCTAAAACAGACCGCGGACACTTTTTAACAGAAAAAAGACCTTCAAGAAAAAGAAAATTAAGAAAAGGCGCTTACCTATCAGGCAAGCAAGCAAAGAACATCAAAAAGATGGTTCAAGGTTAATAAGGGAGAGAGAATATGAGAATTAAAAGATCAGTTACAGCACTTAAAAAACGCAGAGCCATTTTGAAACAAGCAAAGGGCTACCGCGGAGCTAAAAGTAAGCTATATCGTGTTGCTCGTCAACAAGTTATGAAGAGTGGACAATACGCTTACATTGGAAGAAAACAAAGAAAGAGAAATTTCAGAAGCCTTTGGATTACAAGAATATCCGCAGCTTGCAAACTTAACGGAATTTCTTACAGCAAATTTATGTACGGCTTAAAGAAAGCAAGCATTAACCTAAATAGAAAGGTTTTAGCAGAGCTTGCAGCTCGCGACGAAAAAGCTTTTAGTGAACTTGTAGTTACAGCTAAAAAAGCAATTGCATAAAAAATAACAACCCCAAGGTAAGCGCTTTGGGGTGTTTTTATGTTACTATTAATTAAACTGTCTTTAAAAAGTTGCAAAATTTTTTAAATATATTTATAATAACCTTATGATAACCTCTGTGCAAAATGAAAAAATAAAACATTTAAAAAGGCTTTTAAAAGATAAAAGCTATATGTTTTTAGATAACCCAAAACTAATAACAGAGGCTGTTAAAGCTGGCATGAGTATAGAATACACAATTTTTAAAGAAAGCTATGCTGGCAAAACGGACTATGGCGGAGAAGAGATATTAGTTTCAGAAGAAGTATTTAAAGGTTTTTCTCAAACTGTAACGTCGCAAGGGCTAATAGGTGTAGTAAAGTTTAAAAGTAAAGAGCTTACTGTGCCAAAAGCAAACTTTTTAGTTTTAGACGAAATTCAAGACCCGGGCAACGTAGGCACGCTATTGCGCTCTGCGCTTGGCGCAGATTTTAAAGACGTATACCTTTTAAACTGCGCAAGAGTGTCAAGCGATAAGGTTATAAGAAGCTCTATGGGCGCAATTTTTAAATTAAACATATATGAATGCTCTAAAAATGAGTTTTTAAGCATATGCTCTGGGCTACATATGTGTTTTGCTGATATGTTTGGGGAAAATATATATAAAACAAAGCTTCCTAGCCCAATAGGCGTTGTGGTAGGAAATGAAGGGAACGGCGTTAGCAAAGAGCTAAAAGAAGCTTGCAGCTTTTCAGTATCAATTCCAATGGCGAACGATTTAGAGAGTTTAAATGCGTCTGTGGCTGGAAGTATAATAATGTATCAAATTTATTCAAGGAGTTAATTTTATGTCAGGACATAGCAAATGGCACAACATACAAGCAAGAAAGGGCAAAAGTGATGCCCAAAGGGGAAAAATATTTACAAAAATAGGCAGAGAAATAGCCGTTGTAGTTAAAACTGGTGGAGCAGACCCAGTATCTAACTCTAAGCTTCGCGACGTTATAGCAAAGGCAAAGCAAAACAATATGCCTAACGATTCTATTCAAAGAGCAATTAAAAAGGCAACTGGCGAGCTTTCTAACGTAAACTACGAAGAAACAACTTATGAAGGCTATGGTGTAGGTGGTTCCGCCGTCATAGTAGAATGTCTAACAGATAACAAAAACAGAACAGCTGGCGATGTTCGCCACACCTTTGATAAGCACGGCGGAAGTTTAGGCGCAACTGGCTGCGTTTCATATCTATTTAAAAGAAAGGGCGTTATAATTCTTGAAAAGAAAGAAGGGCTAGATAGCGACGAAATTTTAATGCAAGCATTAGAAGCTGGCGCAAAAGACGTGTTAGAAGACGAAGATTCCTTTACAATAGAAACAGCACCAGACGAGCTAAATAGCGTAGTTGAAAGCTTAAATAAAAACGGAATTGAAGTTTTAGAATATAGTGTAGAACAAGTTCCAGATATGTATGTGGAACTAGACGAAGCAAAACAAACACAATTTGAAAAAATGATAGACGCTCTTGAAGACTTAGACGACGTTCAAAACGTCTACCACAATGTAAAGTAAGGTTATGAGAATTTTAGGAATAGACCCAGGCTATGGTATAGTGGGATACGGCATAATAGAAAGTGACGGCTATAATTTAAAGGTCATAGATTATGGCGTTATCACTACGCCTAAGGAAGACAGCCTTCCTGTAAGGTTAAATATAATTGCCGATTGTTTAACTGAAATTATAAACACCTATAAACCTGATGAAATTGCAATAGAAGAGCTATTTTACTTTAAAAACCAAAAGACAATTATTCCAGTTGCAGAAGCAAGGGGTGTTATAGTTCATATTTGCGGAAAACTGTGTGAAAACGTGTTTGAATACACTCCGCTTCAAGTAAAGCAGGCGCTTACAGGAATTGGCAGAGCAGAAAAGAGCCAAATTCAATATATGGTAAAAACGCTTTTAGGCTTAGAGAAAATTCCAAAGCCGGACGACGCTGCGGACGCTTTGGCCATAGCAATAACGCATAGCCAAATAAACTCTATGCTAAACACAAATAAAATATAAGGGGAAAATATGATAGCATTCATAACGGGAACAATTGAAGAAAAGTCGGAAAATGGCGTAGTAATAAATTGTAATGGAATGGGCTATGAAGTGCAAACGTCTACTGCCACGCTTAGCTCGCTTCCGCTTGTTGGCGAAGAGTGTAAAATATACACCTATTTACAAGTTAAAGAAGACGGAATTAGCCTTTTCGGCTTTACAACGGTGGACGAGCGCGAGCTATTCTATAAGCTAATTTCTGTAAGTGGAGTAGGGCCCAAAATGGCTATAACAGTGCTTTCCGGCATGAATATATCAGACCTTATTGTAAGCATATTAAAGGAAGATACCACGGCGCTTTCACGCATAAAAGGCCTTGGCAAAAAAACGGCGGAAAGAATTTGCTTAGAGCTTAAAGATAAGCTAACGCCAGTGGGCGGCGTTTTAATAGACGATAACGTTATAGAAATAAACGAAAACGTGTTAGACGATGCTTGCGAAGCGTTAATTTCCTTAGGTCTTTCTAAAAATGAAGCGCTTAGGCTTGCAAGGCAAAACGCAAATGAAAATAGCACCGCGGAAGAAATTATTACTAGCGTATTAAGAAACATGGGTAGGTAAGTATGGAAAATAATAGATTTATATCCAGTTCCAAATCCTTAACAGACGCAGAAATAGAAAATTCACTGCGTCCTACAAGCATGCTTGAATATGTGGGGCAAGAAAAAATTAAAGAAAAGCTTTCCATATACATTCAAGCGGCAAAAAAAAGAAAGGAAGCCTTAGACCACGTGCTTCTATATGGTCCACCGGGGCTTGGAAAGACCACACTTTCACATATTATAGCAAACGAGCTTGGTAGCCAAATTAAAATTACGTCGGGCCCAGCCATAGAGCACGCTGCCGACCTTGCCGCAATTCTTACAAACCTTCAAAGAAATGACGTTTTGTTTATAGACGAAATTCATAGGTTAAATAAGTCTGTGGAAGAAATTTTGTATCCAGCTATGGAAGATTTTGCACTAGACTTTATAGTTGGGAAAGGCCCTTCTGCTAAAAATATGAGATTAAAAATTCAACCTTTTACCTTAATTGGCGCAACTACAAGAGCCGGCATGCTTACAGGGCCACTCCGTGACCGTTTTGGCGTGCTTTGCAGATTGGAGCTCTATAATGAAAAGGAACTACAAGAAATTGTTGAACGCTCGGCAAAAGTTTTAAACGTGCAAATAGAGCCTGACGCAAGTTTAGAGATAGCTAGGCGCAGCAGGGGAACTCCAAGGCTTGCCAACAGAATTTTAAAGCGTGTTAGAGATTATGCCGAAGTCTACGGCGAAGGAATTGTAACTAAGCCGCTTACAAACAAGGCACTAGAGCTTTTAGAAATAGATAAACTTGGGCTAGACCATATAGATAGAAGAATACTTTTAAATATAATAAACAAGTTTGGCGGCGGGCCAGTTGGTCTAGACACGCTTGCTTCTGCAACCGGAGAAGATGCAACCACAATAGAAGACGTTTACGAGCCATATTTAATTCAACTTGGCTTTATTGCAAGAACTCCGCGCGGGCGTGTTGCACTAAAAGGCGCTTACGACCACTTAAACTTACCACTTTCCAAAGCTCAAATAAACGCACTTTCAATTTATGAAACAAGTGGAGATATAGAATGATAGATTACACCAAAAAGAGCACTTACTACTATAATCTTCCAGAAGAATTAATTGCTCAAACCCCAATTGAACCTAGGGACTCATCTAGGCTACTAGTGTACGATAGGCAAACTAAAAAGATAGAACACAAGCATTTTTACGACGTAATAGATTATTTAAACGCGGGCGACGTGCTTGTGGTAAATAATTCCAGAGTGCTTCCAGCAAGGCTTTATGGAAAAAAAGAAGAAACGGGTGCCAACATTGAAATTCTTCTTCAAAAAAGAATAGATTTAAAGCACTGGAAGGTTATAGCAAAGCCTTTTAAACGCTTAAAAGAAGGCACAAAAGTTGTATTTTCAGATAAGCTTTCTTGCATTATAAATAAAAAATATGAATATGGCGAGTGCGACATAGAGTTTGTATACGATGGCCATTTTGAAGAGATTTTAGCGGAAATTGGAGAAGCTCCGCTTCCACCTTATATAAAGAAAAGATTAGAAAATAAAGAGCGCTATCAAACGGTTTATTCTAAAATAGAAGGGTCTAGCGCGGCGCCAACTGCTGGGCTTCACTTCACAACAGAACTTTTAGAAAAAATAAAGGCAAAAGGTATTAAAATTGTAGAAGTACTACTTCACGTTGGACTTGGAACATTTAGACCAGTAAAGGAAGACGACATTTTAAAGCACGATATGCACTCTGAGTATTATAAACTTACAGAAGAAAACGCTCGCATTATAAACGACGCAAGAAAGGCGGGCGGAAAAATAGTTGCCGTTGGAACTACGTCCGTTAGAGTGTTGGAAACGTGCGCAGACGAAAATGGAATTTTAAAGGCTGCTTTTGGCGAAACGAAAATTTTTATTTATCCGCCGTATAAATTTAAAGCGGTAGACCATTTAATAACAAACTTCCATTTACCAGAATCTACGCTAATAATGCTTGTGTCATCCTTTTGCGGAGTGGAAGAAACGTTAAATTTATACAACCTTGCCGTACAAGAAAGATATCGATTTTTTAGCTTTGGCGACGCCATGCTATTACTTTAATATTGACAAAATTAAATTTTTTTGATAGAGTTTGAACTATGGAAGAATTAAATATAAAAATTGCAAAAGAACTTCAAAATCTTTCAGATGTTAGCTTACAAAATTTAGGCGACCAAACTTTTTTTATTGTAAGTGCGTACGAAGAAAGTGAACTAGAAAATTTACTTATATATGATGCGGAAATTATAAACGTAGGGGAGTTTATTAAAAATAATTTTAAACTTCCAGAAATTAAAAAGGAAAAACTTGTTTTAAATAAGCGTGGAGCCGTTCTAGGTTTTTATAAAGGAACGGAAATTGCCTTTGGTAAAATAATGTGTTGGGTAGAAAATTATAGTAGTTATTTATCCAACCAAATAAATTCGAACTTTCAATATTCTACGGATATGTTACCAAAAGAACATATTTTAATAGATGCTAACGCAGTATGTCCGGTTATACTTTTTCAAACATTGAATCCTAAAAAAAATTATTTTGGTGAAGATGTTATAGAAGATGGAAAAGTTGTATATGACCTTACAGATTTTAAAATCTTAACAAAAAAGGAAGCAAACGACTATAAAAAAAGGCTTGTCAGCATTGCTAACATAACAGGAGAAGCTGACGAACGCACTTATTATATGCTTGAATATATAAATCGAGAAAGATATAAAAAATTAGATAAGCCAAACGACAGAATTTTATCATAAGGATATATCATGAATTTTAGCTATGAAGTAAAACATGTATGTAAACAGTCAGGGGCGAGATATGGGGTGTTTAAAACGCCTCATGGCGAAATAGAAACCCCTGTTTTTATGCCTGTTGGAACTCAGGCCACGGTTAAAGGCTTACGCCCTGAAGATTTAAAAAGTTTAAATGCTGAAATAATACTTTCTAACACCTACCATCTATTTTTAAGACCAGGTGAAAAAATTGTTAAAGCAGCCGGTGGACTTCACAAGTTTATGAATTGGGACAGACCTATTCTTACAGATAGCGGCGGCTTTCAAGTTTTTTCTCTTTCAGATTTAAGACATATCACAGACGAAGGCGTGGAGTTTAAATCGCACTTAAACGGAGAAAAACTCTTTATTTCACCAGAAAAGTGTATACAAATAGAAAATGACCTAGGCGCCGACATTATAATGGCTTTTGACGAATGCACAAAATACGGTGCAACGTATGAAGAAGCGGTAAAGGCAAAAAATAGAACTAAACTTTGGCTTGAAAGGTGTTACAACGCACATAAAAACGATAGTCAAATGCTTTTCCCAATAGTTCAAGGAAATTTTTTTGAAGATTTAAGGCTTTCTGCTATTGAAGATTGTATTCCTTACGCAAAATGTGGAATAGCAATAGGCGGACTATCAGTAGGCGAGCCAAAAGAGCTTATGTACGAAATCCTAGAAAAAATGGAGCCACATCTTCCTAAAAATATGCCAAGATATTTAATGGGCGTAGGTTCACCGGATTGCCTTTTAGAAGGCTACGCTCGCGGAATTGACATGATGGACTGCGTGCTTCCAACAAGAATAGCAAGAAATGGCACTGCCTTTACAAAATATGGTAAAATGGTAGTTAGAAATGCAGTATACAAGGAAGATTTTAAGCCAATTGAAGAAGATTGCGATTGCTACACGTGTAAACATTTCACTCGTGCGTATATAAGGCACCTATTAAACGCCGGAGAAATGCTTGGCGCAGAACTACTTAGCATTCATAATTTGCACTTTTTAATTAACCTTACACATCAAATTCGTGAGGCAATTAAAGAAGATAGACTACTTGATTTCAAAGAAAACTATTTAAAAACTTATAAAATTTAAAAATTCGTCATAAATTCATTTGTTTTTTTTCATATTTATGCTAAAATGAATTTTGACTAGGAGATAGTATGTTACTAATTTCGGTCTCAAATATTATTTTGCCGCTATGCGTTCTAGTTGGTTTGGTAATATTTGGAATGTTAATTTAAAAGGAGAATTTAATGTTTAATTTATCAAATCTAATGTTTTTAGACGCAGGCCAAATAACTTTAATAGTTGTGGTTGCAGCGCTTTTAATTCTTTATCCAATTTTCCTATACATTAGAAATAAAAAGGATAAGGAAAAGAGAAACGAACTTTACGAAACAATCCATAAAGGTGACTACGTTATAACGTACTCGGGCATTATGGGTAAAGTTGTTGAAATTTTAGAGAAACAAAACGGCAAATTTCTAACACTTCAAACAGGTGAAGGAAAGAATAGTGGTTATGTTTGCATAACTATCGACGCAGTATATTCTTTCACAGACAACAAAGATAAAATCTTTGGAGTAGACGGCGAACCTGTAAAAGAAGAAGTTAAAGAAGAAAAGGTAGCAAAGACTAAGGAAAAAGTTGAAGCCGAAGTAGTAGAAGAAAAAGAAGCTACCGAAGTAAAGACAGAAGAAGTTACTACTGAAACAACAGTAGAAGAAAAGCCAGCAGAAAAAAAGTCTAAAAAATCTAAATCTAAGAAATAAAAATTTAAAAGCTCCAGAAAATTATCTGGAGCTTTTTATAAACTTAAATATTTTTACGCCTTTTTCTTACTGCCTATAAAGTTTACGGCAATTATTCCGCATATGGCGCCTATTATGCCACCAAATAGTAGGTCGTTTAATAACGTTTTAGAAAATACAAATTGTCCGTCGAGTATTGAAAAGGTGATAAAGGCAATTATTGTGTAAAATATTCCTATCACTAAGCCGGATATAAAACCCATTTCTTTGGATTTTTTCAGGCCTAAAAAGCAGCCAAGCAGTATGCTTACACCTTTTATAACTTGATTTATAGGCGAAATTGCGCCGTCGGGAATTGTTGCAAACCTTATTATAAACGCAAATGTTAATATTCCTATCAAAGATACCGAGAGTGCTATTAACGCTCCCTTTAAAGTATTTAAGAAAAATGAACCTTCTCCTGAATGCTCTTTTACTCTTTTTTTCAATTTTTCCATATATGCCTCCAATGTACAATATGAGCGTAACTGCCTTTATATTCTAAAAACGTTGTGAATTAAATTTAAGTTTTTTGTCAATATTTAAAAAAACATTTGACACTTGCTAATCTTTTTACTATACTAACATAGTGTTTAACTAAAATTATTAAAGGGCGATAAAAAATGACCAAAAAATCTAGCATTATTAAGTATATATTTGTTTGCATTGCAGTTGCACTTGGAATTTTTCTTTCAGTTTGCAGTTTTGCCATTCCATTTACAACTGTTAACTTTAATGGCTTTGCAAATTCCATACCACTTGGCCTAGACGTAGCAGGTGGTTATTCTGTTGTATACGACGTTGAACTAGAAGACGAAAGCGCAAATCTTGAAGAAGAAGTGCAGTCTTCCATAGCTTTTATTAGTGACGTTTTAGCAAGGCAAGGATACTCCGATGCCGTTGTTACAAGGCAAGGGGATAGTCAAATAAGGCTTACTATTTCAAATAACAATAACCCTAAAACGCTTATTAGCACTCTTGGCAGCGCGGGTAACGTTTACATTAAAAGTTCACAAACAGAAGAGATTTCAGATTCCGATATAGTAGGCGACGATATATCAAACGTTTACGCTACCAGAATGCAAACGTCTGAAACAGACTTTTCTTGGGGCGTTATGATAGAGTTTACAGAGACGAGTACAACGGGTAAATCTGGCGCTCAAAAGTTTGAAGAGTTAACAAGCACTGTTGCATCTAGCGGAAATACTATATACATTTACATGGACGACGAACTATATCAATCTGTTGGCGGCATAACGGAAGCACAAACGGGCGGCGTGTTGTTTTTATCTGGCGGCGGAATAACAACTCAGGAAACAGCAAATCAGTTTGCACTTCAAGTTCTTGTTGGAACGCTAGATACAAAGCTTTCACAAGCTCCAAACTCTATAATGGAAATTCCAGCTACACTAGGCACTAACTTTATTATGTTTGCTTGCGTAGCACTTGCAATACTTTCAATTATCTTTGTAATATTATTAGTAGTGAAATTTAAAGATTTCGGTTGGATTTCACTTTTAAGTTTGTTAATTTATGCAGTACTTGTAGTATTCTTCATGCAAGCTATTCCATTAACGCTTTTAACGCTTGGTGGGTTTATAGCTCTTGCGATAGGGCTTGCTATACTTTTCATTTCCCACGCAATCATGTTCAATAATATAGCAAAAGAATACGCTTACGGAAAGAAAATACATTTGTCCGTAAAGTCTGGCTATAAAAAATCTATTCTTCCAATTGTAGATATAAACGTTGCCGTAATTATTGCTTCATTTGTAATGTGGTTCTTAGGCGATGTGTTCACTATGAGCTTTGGGCTAATTTTAACAATTTCATGTTTAATGGGCTTATTTACAACACTTTTAGCAACTAGGGCATTTATGAAGTGGTATCTTCCAATAAACAGCACAAACGCAAAGAAACTTGGTTTTAAAAGGGGAGAAAACGTAAATGAAATCTAATTTTTGGTTAAGAATAATAGCTCCCGCACTCATTTTAGTTCTAGGAATAGTACTCTATTTCACAGTTGGATTTAATAAATCCTTAGAACTTAGCGGATATCATTTAATAGAAGTAAATATTCAAGAAACGGAAATTTCTGAAGCAGTAGATAAAATAAATACCGTACTTGAAAATAAAGATTTGGATATTAAAGACTACTATCTAGAAAAAGACGGCTACGGCGACGTTATTGCTATAAAGTTTACAACAAATTCTGAAAACGCTACCGAGCTTGAAAACACAATTCAAAGCGAGTTAATGGCAAGCTTTGGATATGATGCAAACTCTTTAATAGAAGAAACTTTTGTAAAAGTAAGTGGCTTTATTGCACCTGAAAGCATGAGCTTAACTTTTGCTGGTTGCGGACTTGCTATACTTATTGGGCTTGTTGGCGTGTTTGTATATATTGCTTTAAGACATAGCGTTGCAAATGCATTTAGCATAGTGCTATCTGTAATTCTAGATACTTTACTTATGATATCTTTAACACTAATTTGCAGACTTCCAATCACAACGCACTACGGCATAGCAATAGTTGGAACAGCAATATTCTCTATAATTTTAAACACTCTATTTTATAGCAAACTCGTAGAAAACAGTAAAGAAGAAGCCTTAAATAAAGCTACCAACGAAGAAGTAATAAAGGTTACACAGCAAAATTTTGCGCACACACTTATTTTAATTGCTTTAACTTGCTTAATAGCAATTGGTGCGTTTGCATTCTATAATCTTTCAACTTCAATTTCGCTTGCGCTTGGGTTTATTGCAGCAGTTTACACGTCGCAGTTATTTGTTCCACATCTTTGGGCAATGGCTTATAGAAAGAGAATTAAAGTTAAGAAAGAAAATAAAGAAGAAATTAAAGAATAGTGCAAATTTAATTGCATTATTCTTTTTTTAATATTATAATAAAACCATAAGGTAGCAAATTTATTTTGCTAAGTTTGAACAATTTTGTTCATTTAATTTATTTTATTCAATAAGGTTTTTTATGAAATTATTAAAGTATTTCAACGGAAGCATTGATGCTTCTTTTGTTCATGATGTAATGGATAGGTTTGGGCTCTCTAAAATTATTGCAGAGCTAGTTGTTTCACGCGGGTTTAATACAATGGAAAAGGTGGAAGAGTTTTTAAACCCAAAAGTAACCCACGACCCGTTTAGCATAAGAAATATGGACAAACTTGTAGAAAGGGTAAAAGCTGCAATAAGTAATAAAGAGAAAATTTTAATATTTGGCGACTATGACGTAGACGGCATAAGTGCAACTGCAATTATGATTAAAACGCTAAATATTTTGGGCGTTAATCCAAAGTACTATCTTCCAAATAGGTTTGTAGACGGCTATGGTTTAACCTGCGCTGTTATAGATAAATTAAAAGAAAAATATAACCCAAACCTTATTATTACAGTAGACTGCGGCATTTCTTGCTATAAAGAAGTTGAATATGCGAAGAGTTTAGGTATAGAAATTATAGTAACAGACCACCACGAAATTCCAGAAATAATTCCAAGTGGAATAGTACTCAATGCAAAAATTGAAGGGCAAGAATATCCGTTTCGCGAACTTTGTGGAACTGGTCTTGCGTATAAAATATCAGAAGCATTTTTAGGAAATGAAGCTAGGCAGTTTCTTCCAATAGCTGCAATTGCAACCATTGCCGATATTGTGCCACTTGTGGACGAAAATAGAACAATAGTATACAAGGGACTAAAACTTTTAGATAACTATTTGCCAATTGGCTTAAAAATGCTCTTTAAAGAGCAAAAAATGCCGCTTTCTAAGGCAAATTCAATAGATATATCCTACAAAATTGCGCCAAAAATAAACGCGTCTGGCAGAATGGGCGACGCAGCTGATTCCTTAAAGTTATATCTTGAAACTGACCCCGTTGAAATAAAAAAACTACTTGAAAAAGTGTCTAAACATAATCAAAAAAGGCAAGAACTTTGCACAAAAGTTTATGAAGATTGTAAACGAATGTTAGAAGACGAAAATATGAGTACAAATAAGTGCATAATACTTTCTTCTAAAAAATGGGACCAAGGTATACTAGGAATAGTTTGCGCAAGGCTTGTGGAAGAATATAACAGACCGGTTTTCCTATTTTCCGAGCTAGAAGAAGACGCAAAAGGTTCGGCTAGAAGTATTCCTGAAATTAACGTGCACTTGCTACTAAGTTCTATGAAAGATATGCTTGAAACATTTGGCGGGCATACAGTTGCAGCGGGACTCACTTTAAAAAAGGAAAATTTGCCAATTTTTAAACAAAAGGTAAACGAGTATATATTAAACAACATAAACGACGAAGTTTTTACGCCAGTGCAATATTACGATATTGAAGTGACACCAGCTGACCTTAACAAAGCGCTTTTAGAAAGTATGCAAAAACTTGAACCTTTTGGGCTAGCAAATTCCAACCCTAAGTTTAAAATATCAATAGATAAGTTAGACGTAGTTCCAATGAAAAATTTTAATTATCATTGCCAAATTAGAATGCAAAATAAAATAAACTTTGTTGAATTTAACTACGTCCCAGACCATAACAGATTAAAATATTGCAAAAATAAGTCTATAATATTTGAATTGCAAAGCGACGCCTATCAGCAAACATTAAAGGGCATAGTTAGGGGAAACCACTTCGAGTATCCGCTACTTTTTAATAAGAACTTTAATTCTGGAAATATAGAAACGCTTAAATATTGTTTTGAAAAGTCTCCGCGAATATACGATTATTATACTGAACAAGATTTAATAAACTTTGTAAGTGCGCCAACAAACTTTGGTACAGCTTTTGTTGCCTTTAACATGAAGGATTATAACGATTTTATTTCCAATTACAACATGGATAAAATTGTAAAACTCAACATTTTCGATGGCTTAGAAGATAAGGGCTTTAACACACTATTTTTATGCCCTGAAAACATAGATTTTTGTAGACATTACGAAAGAATAGTATTTTTAAGCCCAGTGCTAGACGGTGGATATATAGCAAGAATAAACAAACTTAGCGACGCAAAAGTATATTTACCGCTAAATAAAAAAGCAAACACAAATTTTAAAAACTTAGACCTTTCAAGGCAAACTTTTGGCAAAATTTACAATGCAATAAAAAGGTTTAAAAACGGCTTTGTATGTAAGGAAGACTTATATAACAAACTAAAACTTACAGTAAGCTATGAAACATTTTTAGTTTGCTACTTAACCTTTGCCGAACTTCATATTATTGACACATATATTGAAAATGGCTTAACAAAATTTGTAATAAATGATACAATTAAAACAGATTTAAATAAATCTAGCGTTTACAACATGGCTAAACTCTTAAAAAACGTAACGGAGTAGTAATGATTTTAGAGATAATAAAGAAAAATTTTAATCCAACGGAAAAGCAAGTGGAGATTTTAAATAACCTTGCGCCGTTTTTAGACGATGAAAAATGCTATAAAATTATTGAAGAGCTAATAAAACTTAAATTAGATTTTCAAACTATTTGCGCATTTTTATTGGACCAAGCCGTAGAAAAAACGGAAATAGAAGAAAATAAAATAAAGAACACTTTTGACGAAGAGACGTTAGAGCTTTTTAAGAATCTTCAAATAATAAAATCCTTACACACTCAAACTAGAACGGAAGAAGCGGAGAATTTAAGGAAAATGCTCGTTGCCATGAGTAAAGACCTAAGAGTGCTTATAATTAGGCTCTATTGCCTTTTATTCGAGCTTAAAACGTATAAATTGCCGTTAACTAACGACCAACGCAACATAACAATAGAAGTTAGAGATATTTTTGCACCGCTTGCTGAAAGACTAGGCTTAAACGTAATTAAATCGGAAATGGAAGACGAGTGTTTAAAGCTTCTTGAACCTAGCGTATATAAGTCGCTATTAAATAACGTCAATTTAAAGAGAGATGAGAACCAAAAGCAGATTGAAATTACAAAAGCTAAACTAGAAAATATTTTAAAAGAGCTTGGAATTAAAGGGCAAATAATGGCAAGGCAAAAGCACTTTTCAAGTGTTTATAAAAAAATGCAATCTAAGCACTTGCCACTCGCCAAAATTTACGATTTAATTGCTTTAAGAGTTATAGTAGATAAAATTGAAGATTGCTACGCAATTTTAGGAAAAATACATGCTATTTATAGACCAATGCCGGGAAGAGTGAAGGACTATATAGCAAACCCAAAGGCCAATGGCTACCAAAGTTTGCACACCACAGTTATTGCGGAAAACAATAGGCCGCTTGAAATTCAAATTAGAACGCTTGAAATGCACAAAAACTCTGAATATGGCGTGGCTGCTCACTGGATGTACAAAGAAAAGAGAACAAAAAAGAGCTCTTTAGATTCTAGGCTTAGTTGGATTAGAGAAATTATGGAAATGGGCAAGGATATGAGCTCAAAAGACTTTATCCAAACCTTAAAAACAAACCTATACGGCGGGGTTATATTCGTTCAAACCCCAAAGGGTAAAGTGCTAGAATTTCCAGAAGGCGCTACGATTATAGACTTTGCCTATGCAATTCACACCGAAGTGGGAAACACGTGTGTTGGCGGTAAAATAAATAATAAAATTAGGCCTCTTGACACAAAACTATCTAACGGCGACATTGTAGAAATTTTAACATCGGCTTCATCTAAAGGGCCGTCTAGAGATTGGTTAAACATTGTTAAAACGGCGGACGCAAGGCAAAAAATTAAGCTTTTCTTTAAACAAGAACTAAAAGAAGAGAACATAAAGAAAGGAAAAGTAATACTTGAAGAAACTATCAAGGATAAAGGCTACACAACGGAAAAATTACTTCAACCTAAATTTTTGGACGAAGTGTACTATAAATACTCCGTTTCTAACCTAGACGAATTATATGCTGCCGTAGGATATGGAAGTTTACCTTCTAAGGTTATTGTTTCTAAACTTGTTCAAGAGTATGAAAAGACAATTAGTAAGGAAAAAGAGCCAGTAGAAGTTCAACAAATAACTTTAAGGACTAATAAAGATGGCATTTTAGTAGACGGTTCTAGCGGGCTTTTAATCAGGTTTGCTGGTTGCTGCTCTCCAGTTCAAGGGGACGGCATTGTGGGCTATATATCTAGGGGTAAAGGCGTTACAATTCATCGTGACAATTGCCCGAACTTAAAGTATTTAGAAGGTGAAAGGTTAATTCAAGCTACATGGGATTTAAACTCTGAAAAACCGTTCACGGCAACGCTTAAAATTAATGCAGAAGACTGCCCGAATTTGATTACTCAAGTAGTAAAAGAGCTTGATAACTTTAAAGTTAAAAGCATGGATTCTCACACCAAAGGGAATGTTTCAAATGCAACCATTAAACTAGAAATTAAAAAGAAAGAAGATTTAACAGCACTAATAAAGAAGTTAAAGCAGATTAAAGGTGTTGTGGACGTGTTTAGGTGATTTTATGATTATAAATACAAATCAAGATGAATTTAAAAACGACTTATACGATATAATGCATTTATATTATCCAGACCTTGTTTTAAATGAAGAAGATGAGGTTGTTTTAACTCATGAACTAATTTTAAAGGATGATATAGAAGAAAATCATTTTGATTTAAATGGTAACAAATATTCTGAGCAAGCTATTTTGCCTAAATTTAGAAGCGAACTAAAAAAGAAGAGGGTTATAAAAAGAAACATAAAACTTTCACTGTATAAACATTTAGTGAACATTACGGGTAAAACAATGCCTTGGGGATCTTTAACGGGTATTAGGCCTACAAAAATAGGTTACGAGCTACTAGAAGACGGCGTCTCTCCGTATTTTATAAAAGAAACGCTTATGAAAAACTATCTAGTTAGCGAAGAAAAGGCAAGAATAGTTGCAAACGTTATAAGAAATCAGAACTGCATAATTAGAAATGAAAAACTTGTAGATTTATATATAAACATACCAGTTTGCCCGTCGAGATGCTCTTACTGCTCCTTTATATCTTCTGAATATGATAAAGTAAAAGATATATTGCCTGAGTATTTAGATAATCTTGTAAAAGAATTAAGAGCAGTTCAAAAAATAGTTAGTGAAAAAGCGTATGTGATAAGAACGGTATACATTGGCGGCGGAACGCCTAGTGTGCTTACAAGTGAAGAGTTTAAAAGAATTTTTAATGAAATTAACTATCCAATATCCGAGTTTACAGTAGAATGTGGACGCCCTGACACAATAACGGAAGAAAAACTAAAAACATTAAAAGATGCAGAGGTTACAAGGATATCTATAAATCCGCAAACATTCTGCCAAAAAACGTTAAAGCTTATTGGAAGAAATCATACGACAAAAGACGTACTAGAAGCTTACAAACTAGCCTTAAAATACGACTTTTCTGTTAACATGGATTTTATAGCAGGCTTACCAGGGGAGAAATTCCCAACCTTTAAAAAGACAATAGATACTGCAATAGAACTATCGCCAGATAATATCACTGTTCACACGCTTTCTTTAAAGCATGGTTCGCTCTTATTTAATAATCCACCAGATACCGATGCAAACGTTGCTAAAATGGTAAACTATGCCTACACAAAGCTGACGGCGGACGGATATAAGCCATATTATCTATACAGGCAAAAAAATCAAATAGAAGGGCTTGAAAACATTGGTTATGCTAAAAAGGGCAAGGTATGCGTGTTTAACGTAGATAGCATGGAAGAGACAAATAGCATAATAGCATGCGGAGCAGGAGCTATTTCTAAACGTGTATTTTATATTGATAACAGAATAGAAAGGCTGGCTAATCCTAAATTTCTTACTGATTACAATCAGCGCATAGACGAAATTATTGAAAAAAAATTCAACTTCTTTTAGATACAAAATAAATCTTTTGCATATAAATATATGTGGAATATTACAGAAAGAAAAGAACCTTGTCAGCTAAAAAGAAGCTATATATAGCTTTGGCTATAATTTTTCTTGTTATTATTTTAATAATAATTTATTTGCACTGTGTTGTAAACCCTATATTAATTGACGCTACGGAAGCAAAGGTGCACTCTTTAACGCAGCAGGCAGTGGAGTCTGCTGTATACGACGTTATAAAGGACGAAAATGTTTACGACAATTTAATTGAAATTGTAAAAGATTCCAATAACGACGTTCAAATGATAACTGCAAATGCTTACGAAATAAACTTATTTTCAAAAGAAGTTTTGGCTTCCGCTCAAAATAACCTAAATAACCTTGGAAATACAGGGGTAGAAGTGGGCATTGGAACTTTTACAGGGCTTACGTTTTTAACAGATTTGGGGCCAAAGGTTAAACTTAAACTTGCGCCAATTGGAACTGTTTATACAACTTTTAGGTCAGAATTCACGTCTGCTGGAATTAATAATACATTACATAAAATATATTTATTAGTTAAAACCGATGTAAATATAATTCTTCCTACTGATACTAAGATAGTTAATACCACAACGGAAATACTTATAACGGAAAGCATGATAGTAGGTAAAATACCGGATACATACTTAAATTCTAGTCAACTTGACGAAATGCTAAATTTAGTTCCAAAAAATTGAATAAAAAATTTTAAATAAAAAATAATAGAGGTATGCAAAGTCTATGGCTTTTAATACCTCTATTTTTGTTTTTATTGCTTATTTTACCTTTTATTTTTGAAGCTAGAGTTTCATACAATTTCTACAAAAATTTTGGAACACTTTCGCTTAAACTTTGGTTTATAAAGCTAACGGTAATAACTTTTAAAGTTAAAGGGAAGAAGCTAATTGTAAGAACAAAAAATAACGCAAAGCAAATTGAAATTTCATTAGTTGGGCCAGAAATTAAGCTTTTAGAACAGTTTTCCGTTCAAATTAAGGATAAAATCAAGGTTAAAAAACTAGAATTTCATTCTAGAATTGGCACAGGCGACGCCTTTCATTCTGCAATGCTTAGTAGCTTAATTTCAGTTTTAATAAGCATGCTTTGGGGGTATATAAAAAATGAGAAGGATACAGCTTTAATAGACGTTGTAAATCATACTGAATACAAAGAAAAGGTTTTTCAAATTAGCTTGCTTGGCAGAGTTTCTATATCCATTTTCGATACGCTTTATTCCTTTATTATGGCAAGTATAATTGTTAAAAAGTCGGATAGTAGAAAGGGTTACGTTTCAGTTAAAAATTAAGGAGAGATTATGAAAATTTTTGATGAAAATTCATCTAACATCAACATTTTAATAGAAGAGAGCATTTCAAATATTAAGAGTTTGATGGAAACAAACACCATTATTGGCGACTCGGTTATAGCTCCCGACGGAACTATAATTATACCTATTTCAAAGGTTAGCGTAGGCTTTATTGTAGGAGGTGGAGAATATTCCGATAAAAGTTCTAGAAAGGTGGCAAAACACTATCCTATGGCAGGTGGTAGCGGTGGCGGCATGAGCGTTTCTCCGGTTGGTTTTTTAATTGAAAGCCATGGAAACTACAAGTTTATAGATATAGAAAATAAAACGGCGTATCAAACCTTTTTAAATTTATTTAACACAATTGTAGATAAATTAGGGGAGAAAAAAGAATGAAAAAAATACTCGTTTGTTTAGCTATTTTACTTTTAGTAAACGCGTTTTTTGCTAGGGTTGAAGTAAAGGCAGATTTTCAAACTTCGGCTAAAGCTATGTGCTTAATAGAAAAAACTACGGGCAGAGAAATTTGCTCTAAAAATGAAGACGAAAAGCTGCCTATGGCAAGTACAACTAAAATAGTAACGGCATTAACCGTGCTTGAAAATTGCGACAACCTAGATGAAAAGTTTAAAGTAGATGATAGAGCTGTTGGCGTTCCAGGAACGTCTATTTATCTTATAAAAGGCGAAGAATTAACCGTTCGTGAACTACTTTACGGAATGATGCTTGTTTCTGGTAACGACGCAGCTACTGCTCTTGCTTTACATATTTCAAATAGTATTGAAGATTTTTGTAAACTTATGCAAGAAACAGCTTTGAAGGCAGGGGCTACAAACTCGTCTTTTTCAAATCCGCACGGTCTTGATGAAGAAGGGCATTACACAACGGCGCACGACTTAGCTTTAATAGCTACAAAAGCACTTCAAAATCCAACCTTTGCAGAAATTGTCTCTACGCGTGAGTGTAAAATTTCTGGAAATGAAAAAAATCCTATAAGATATTTAAAAAATAAAAATAAGTTATTAAACACCTTTCAAGGTGCAACTGGGGTTAAAACAGGCTTTACAGACGACGCAGGACGCTGTTTTGTAGGCTCGGCAGAAAGGGAAGGTACGGAGTTTGTATGTGTTCTATTTAATTGCGGCCCAATGTTTGAAGAGTGTTCAAGTTTGCTTGAAGAAGCTTTCAAAAACTATAGTTTGATTGAAATTGTTCCTTCCTATAACTATATAAGGAAAGTAGGCGTTATAGATGGTAGAGAAGAAGACGTAAAAGTGTATTCTAGAAAAGGCTTTTCTTATCCTTTAAGCGAAGATGAAAAAAATAGAATTGTGTACGAATACAACATTCCTGAAAATATAACCGCACCAATTGAAAAGGATAGCGTTGTTGGCAATTTTAATATCTACTTAGACGGCGAACTGCTATTTTCTGAAAACGTTTATGCTATGGAAGAAACTAAATCTGTAAACTTTTTAGAAAATTTAAAGGAAATAATAAAAAATTGGAACTCGAATTTCCTTGACATTGCTTAAAAAAAATCTTACATTATTTACATGAGAATAAATAAATATTTGGCACAATGCGGCTTAGGCTCGAGAAGAAAAGTAGAAGAGCTAATTTTAGAAAACAAAGTACAAGTTAACGGCAAGGTTATAAACAATCTTGCCTTTCAAGTAAATGAAAAAAAGGATAAGGTAACCGTAGAAAACAAAGAAGTAAAGCCTTTTAATGAATACGTATATTTAAAACTAAATAAGCCCAAAGGCTACATTTGCTCTGCCAAAGACGAAAAAGGAAGAAAGACTATCTACGATTTAATTCCAGACGCGAAAGGGCGTCTTTTTTCCGTTGGAAGATTAGATTATAACACAGAAGGTTTACTTCTTCTTACAAACGACGGAGACCTTGCATATAAATTAACACACCCGAATTACGAGATTGAAAAGGAATACATTGTAGTTATAGAGGGAAAAATTAAAGAGAGCGAGTGCGCAGTTTTAAGGGCTGGGGTTATAGAAAATGGTAAACGTATGCCGGAAGCCAAAGTAGACGTTATTCAAGTTTTAAAAGATAGAACAAGGCTTTCTGTAAGGATAGATGAAGGTCAAAATAGACAAGTGAGAAGAATGTTTGACGCCATTGGAAAAACCATAATTCTTTTAAAACGTGTTAGAATAGGAGAAATAACGTTAGGCGGATTAGTTCGTGGCAAATATAAAGAATTAAACGAAGAAGAACTTGCATATTTAAGTAAAATATAGGAGGTTTTAATGTATAAATTTTTGCAAATAATTGTATGGCCATTTTATAGGCTATTTCATCCAATTAAAATTATAGGAAAGAAAAATATACCAAAAGGCAAAGCTGTGCTAATATGTAATCATCATAGCAATTCCGACCCAGTAATTTTAGCTACGGCAATTTTTAGACACCAATATTTTTTAGGTAAAAAAGAGCTTTTTAGTAAAAAGTTTAACGCTTGGTTTTTTAGAAAATTAGGCGTTATTCCAATAGATAGGGGTTCAGTAGATTTAAAAGCAATAAGAGCATGCTTAAACGTTTTAAAGGAAGATAAGCTTTTAACTATATTTCCAGAAGGAACAAGAAACAAGACGGAAGAAGCCCTACTTGAAATTAAGAATGGTGCGGGAATGATAGCAGTAAAGGCAAATGCGCCAATAGTTCCTATGTGGATAGAAAAAAAGGCTAAAGCGTTTAGAAGAAATAAACTCATTATTGGCGAGCCTATTTCTATGGAAGCCTATGCAGGCTTAAAACT
>ERZ1643251.2000-NODE-2000-length-21616-cov-29.443950_pt1 | contig 21616 bp, 20 predicted proteins | sample MGYA00579261_ERZ1643251 | MGnify/ENA primary metagenome ERZ1643251 (study PRJEB29033, sample SAMEA4952267) | chicken gut metagenome | biome: Broiler Chicken; feature: Gastrointestinal Tract; material: Caecum | place: Ireland | collected 2018 | study: Broiler... | reverse complement strand
TTTTATTTTACAAGGGTTTGTTTCCATAACCTCCACACTTTGGAAACGCTATCAGAATTATTGCTTTCCTTGACAAAAATTAAAGGCTATGCTATAATTTTAATACGTTTTGGTTAATAGGGGGATTTGGGATGAAAAATAGTTATGTTATAGATTATGTTAATGAAAATGAGTTCCGCAAGAGAGAAAGATCGGTAAAAAAGTATAATATGCTAGCATATAAGAAACTTGTATTTGATTTCTATCCATCTTTTCGTGATGGCAATTTTCAAGGTATTGTAACTCTTAAAAATACTCAAGATGGTATTATCAAATATGAACTTAAATTACCTACTGATAGAATGTTTTCAAAAGTACATGGTGATATAGTTTTACATTATACGGTATATTTAAATCAAAAGTTAGTTTTATTAGATACTTTGACGCCAGAAGAAATATTAACGGAAGGACATCAAAAGGAATTATCTACATATAAAGGTGTAATGATTTCAAAGTCGCATTCTGAACGTGATGTATTTAAGATAAATTTATTAAATATGTTAGATAAATAATATTTATAGGGATTCTGAATAATTATTAATGCTTTTTCTTAATATAATAAATTGAGGTGTGAAATGAAGCTTGAATTAAATGATTTTGAATATAATGATTTAGTTGAAGATATTTTAGCAAATAAAGAATTTAGAAAACTAGAAAATTTTATCCATCATAAAACTGATAGATTAGAACATTCAAAAAGAGTTTCGTTGTATTCATATAAAATATGTAAGATGTTAAAATTAGATTATGTATCTGCCGCGCGTGGTGGTTTATTACATGATTTTTTCTTCGATAAATATCAAGGAAAATCTTCGACTAGTCTTATGAAAAACCATCCTAAAATAGCACTTCGAAATGCTAAAAAGTATTTTAAAATTAATAAAATAGAAGCTAATATTATTGAAAGTCATATGTATCCTCTGAACATAAGATGTAAACCTAAATATGCTGAAAGTTATGTTGTCAGTACTATTGATAAAATATCTTGTCTCTATGAAAAATCTATAGGGTATACTAATGAAATTTGTTTTAAAGTAGGAAAAACGGCTATTTATATGTTTTTGTTTTTATTTAGTTGATTATTATTTTTGTTATTTATTCAGCATAGGCTGAATTTTTTAGTTTAAAATAAAAATATAATAAAAAAATAGTAAAAAATGTCTAAATATGTTATACTATAGATAGGTGATATTTGTGAATAAAAAAAGAGGTAAAAGGAAATTGAAAGTTGGACGAATAGTACTAGCAATATTAATTTTAATTATTATAATAGTAGGAATTATTTTGATAGTTAAAAAGACTAATGTAATCACACTAAAAATGACAGGGTATTTAGCTTCTGATATTAGTACTGTAACTCTATATACATATGATAAAGAAAATAATAGTTTACAGGAATCTAAAAATGTAGCGAGAGGAATAGAAGTTACTAAATATGGTGATTCTATAACACAAAATGATATTAAATATATAAATATAGAGTATGATAAGAATAAATACTATATTAAAGAAGATAATTTGGTAAATAATAAAGAAGATGTTGTTTTAGAGAAAAATCGTTTTGTTCGAACTTCGGTTACTGTTTATGAAAACGAAAAAGATTCTCGAATAGCTTCATTTATTAAAAAAGGCAACGAATTAGAAGTATTAGGATATGATAAGCTTTTAGAAAATGGTAATGTAAACATGTATAAGATAAAAAAAGACAATATTGAAGGTTGGGTTTATTCTAAATATTTGGTTAATACTTTAGAACTAGCAAATGCTAATTATAATGAGAATAATACTTATGATACTCATAAAGATCGCAAGTATAGTGGAAGAGAGTTGTATGGTGGTAAGGCTGCTACTTTAGATTATTATCCATATGAAAGAGTTGAATTTAATGATAATCCTCTTCTAAAATCAGCTAAAGCAATGTACTTAAATGCTGGAACGATATCTTCAATTGATAGTTATTTGAAGATAGCTAAAGAAAATGGGGTCAATGCTATTGTCGTAGATATTAAAGATGGTGCATTAGCTTATTCGTCAGAAGTCGCTAAAGAAAGGTCAACAACAGCATATAATACCGCTATTAATGATAATGATGATTATAAGAATGCTATCCAAAAAATAAAGGATGCAGGAATTTATGTTATAGGAAGAATTGTCGTATTTAATGATGTTCATTATGGTAAAGACCATCCTGAGGAATGTATAGCTTCAACAGCATCTAACCGACTATGGCCATCTGCATATAGTAGAGGAGCATGGGAGTATAATGTTGAACTGGCAAAAGAGGCTGTTTTAACAATGGGATTTAACGAAATACAATTTGATTACGTCAGATTTCCTGAAGATGCTTATAATATGTCGATAAATGGAAATACAGATTTTAAAAATATTTATAATGAAGAAAAGGCAGAGGCTGTTCAAAATTTTCTATTTTATGCAGCTGATCAAATTCATAAAGTTGGAGCATATTTATCTGTCGATGTGTTTGGGGAATGTTCTTCAGAATATGTGACTGCTTATGGACAGTATTGGCCAGCAATTTCTAATATTGTAGATGTAATAAGTTCTATGCCATATACTGATCATTTTGGAAGAACTACTGATACGTGGTCTGATCCATATCAGACGGTACATAATTGGGCTGTCGCAGCTGCTAAAAGGCAAACAGAGATACCGACTCCAGCGATTGCTCGAACTTGGATTACTGCATATGATACACCATATTGGAATCCAACTGTTATCTATGATGCCAACAAAATATCAGCACAAGTTGAAGCTTTATACGATGCAGGCTTAACAGGTGGTTTTATTACTTGGAATTCATCATCAAGTTTAAGTAAATATGAACAGATAAAATCAGCTTTTGCTAAAAATTATGACTAGGAGAAACTTATGAAAATCATTGAAGTAGAAAATAATAAATACGAATTAATTAAGGACTATAAAAGTGGATTTGATCTAAAAAAATTTATTGATCATTATACTGATTATTATGATGATTATGATTATATTGTAGGGGATATTGCTTATGATAAATTACGTCTTAAGGGTTTTTACGATTCAAATAGTAAAAAAGTTAAATCTATAAATGATTATAAAAATTTAGATAAATATTTAGAAGACGATTGTGCAGTCGATTGTCGATATTTTATCTTAAAAAAAATTAATTAAAAATATTAAAAAATTCTGTGTAGATGATCTATCTATGGTATATGAAGCAAAATAACTTGCTTCTTTTATTTTTAGTATATTTTCTAAATAAGTGATTTAATAAATAAATGGTATTTTAATTATTTTATTGGGTTCTTAACAATGTTGGATCATTTTTCTTTTATTGACATATAAAAACTCAAACTTTATTGAAAGTTTGAGTGATAATCATTTGGTGCCCCGTATGCGACTTGAACGCATGACCCTTTGATTAAAAGTCAAATGCTCTACCGACTGAGCTAACGGAGCAGAGTATTGGTTGCCTCGGCAAGATTCGAACTTACGAATGCCACAGTCAAAGTGTGGTGCCTTACCGCTTGGCTACGAGGCAATAAAGTGGTGGAGGGACATGGATTTGAACCATGGAACCCGAAGGAACAGATTTACAGTCTGCCGCGTTTGACCACTTCGCTATCCCTCCAAAAAAAAGATGGTGCCGAAAACAGGAATTGAACCCGTAACCTACTGATTACAAGTCAGTTGCTCTACCAATTGAGCTATTTCGGCAAAAAAATAATGGTGGGCGATATAGGACTCGAACCTATGACCCCCTGCTTGTAAGGCAGGTGCTCTAACCAACTGAGCTAATCGCCCATTAATCTCATGACAATCAATAATATATCATTTATTACTATCTTTTGTCAAGGGATTTGCTATTTTTTTTTTACTTTTTTACATTTTGTCAGTAAGCTCTTTTATTTTTTCATTGATCCACACATCTAAACTATCTTTAAGGGGTTGAAAGCCATTTTTAGTTTCAGCCATTCTTTTAAGTCGTGCACCATCTTTTTTATAGTCAATATCTTTGATACTAAGTTTTAAATGATTTTCTTTATCATCAACTTCGACCACTTCGGCAAAGATATCATCTCCTACTTTTAGATAATCATTGACATTTTTTACAAACCCGTATGATATTTCTGAAATGTGAATTAACCCTTCATAGTTTTCTACATTTACAAAGGCACCATATTTTTGCACTCCAGTTACCGTAACTTTAACAACATCTTTTTCTTTTATCTTTTCCATTATGCACTTCCTTATTGCTAATATTATACCACTTTTTTCTTTTTTTAAAAATATTTACTTGTGCTTTTCTACAAAAAAATATATAATAACAATAGGTGATGAAATTGAAAGAAAAAGATATTGAAAAAAAGATAATTGGAGTATTGGATAGAATAAAACCATATTTAGAAAACGATGGCGGTTCAGTCAAATTTAATAGATATGAAAATGGTATTGTATATGTGACTTTAATTGGAGCATGTTCAAATTGTCCTCTTGCTTCTTCGACATTAGAAGAAGGAATTGAGACGGCTCTAATAAGTGAGATACCTGAAATAATTAAAGTTGTGAATGAGGATTAGTTCCTTTTTTTTTGATCCATCCTACATCTGGAAGGTTATAAAATCTTTTTAAATATAAATAAATATTATTTAAGTAAAGTTCATAGTTAGCGGCGATATTGATAATTTCGTTTAAAATCTTTTCTTCACTTTGTCCACTAACTATTTTATCGTACGCATCAAAATAAAAACTAGGATAGAGAATTCGTGCATATAAAACTCTAATGCCATATTCTGAATAATGATTATAGTGAAAATATATATCTAATTCTTTAAAAATATTATAATTTTTATTGAAAAAAGATAATTTTATATATTCTGCTAAATCTCTTGCTTTATGATCGATGATGATATTGAGAGGATTATAAAGGGAATTGGTGAGCGAAACGTGTGATATTACCATTTTGTCCGTTTGTGTTGGTTTTAGTTCTCTTTTGGTATTAACTAAATATGCTATAGCATTTTCTCCTAGTCCTACAAAATAGTCAAATGACTCTCTTATTAAAGGATAGCGTTTTGCATTTTCTCCGACTTGTTGTTCAAAATAATCAATTTTATTTTCCCATAAAATTTCCCAATTTTTTCTTTCTAAAGAAGTAATAGGGGGTGATAAATTAAAAAGAGGTATTTGGGAAATAATTGATATATCAGATAATTGTGCTTTCTTATTAATATTATTAGTAATTAATATGTAATTTTCGTCATTTACAATAGTAATGGGGCTATTATATCTATTTAAAATAATATTATCTAATTTTAGCATTCCTGATAGATAAGAAGCGAGTTTATATATATCTTTAATTCTATTAATATTATCAAAATAAGGGATAAATACAAAGTTATTATTATTTAATTTAAAAAAATAATAACTATTTTTTTTATGAAGTTCTGGAAAAGATATATTATAATAAAACTCAATTATGTTTTTCATGGGATCCCTCATCATAATTTTATTAAATAAGAATAAAATATAGACTAACAATTTACTTCTATAAAAAAATATAGTATAATCATAATCGAGGAGAAAAAATGAAAAAGACAATAAAAGATTTTGAATTAAAAGGAAAAACTGTGATAATAAGGTGTGATTTAAATGTCCCCATGATAGATGGAACAATAGAAGATGATACTAGAATAAGGTCAAGTTTACGAACAATCAAGTTTGCTATTGATGCTTCGGCAAAAGTAATTTTATTATCACATTTAGGGAGAGTAAAAAAAGATGCTGATAAAATTACTAATAGTCTGTATCCTGTTTCAATAAGATTATCTAAATATTTAGGTAGAGAAGTTCTTTTTTCTTATGATACTAGAAGTGATGTTTTAACAAAAAGAGCACAAGAGCTTAAAGAAAAAGATATTTTACTTATTGAAAATACTAGATTTGAAGATTTAGATGGTAATAAAGAATCAAGTTGTGATTTAGAGCTTGCCAAGTATTGGTCTTCACTAGGAGATATATTTATAAATGATGCTTATGGATCGTGTCATCGGAGACATGCCTCAATTGTTGGAATACCACAATATTTACCTAGTGGCATTGGTTTTTTGGTTGATAAGGAACTAAAAAAAATAGATGCTATTTTAAATAGTAAAACGCATCCGTTTATTGTAATTTTAGGTGGTAAAAAGATTGCAGATAAAATAACTTTAATTGAAAGATTGTTAGAAAAATGTGATAAACTTCTAATTGGTGGAGCGATGTCTTTTCCTTTTTTGAAAACATTAGGATATGATGTTGTAGACTCTTCAAATGCTAAAGAGTATCAATCTTTTTGTCAAAGCGTGTTAAAGAAATATGCAGATAAAATTGTTTTGCCAAGTGACTTTCTAACAAGTAGAGATAATCAAAATATTGAGATAAAAAATATTAACGATATTAGTGAGAAAGATATTGGCTATGATATTGGGCCGAAAACTATTAAACGTTTTGAAGAAGAAATAAAAAAAGCCAAGCGAGTTGTAATTAATGGACCGATGGGAATATTTGAAGATAAAAGATTTGCCCATGGGACAAGCGAGATATTTAAAGTTTTAGATAAAAATAAAATTAAAACGTTAGTGGGGGGAGGAGATACTGCTTCAGCCGCTAATAGTTTAGGATATGCTTCTTCTTTTTATCATATTTCGACTGGTGGTGGAGCAACGCTTAAATATTTAGAGGATGGCAAATTAGTAGGGATCGAAGCTATAGATGATAAAGAATAAAAAAATTAATGTATATTTGATAATAGTTATAATAATTTTTGCGTTAGTACTATATTTTACATTAAAAGATGATTATTATAATATAATAAATACTTTGTCTACGATAAATATCTTTTATTTAATAGTAGGAATTTTATTTGTTTTTCTTTCTAAATATTTTATTGCTGAAACAACTTATTTACTTGCAAAAAAGGAAAAAAATAAGGTTAGTAGGTCTAAAATGTTAGAAATTTGTTTAATATATCCTTTCTTTGCAGGTATAACACCAAGTTCTGTTGGTGGCGAATCATTCGAAATATTTTATCTGAAACAAATTGGCCTTCCTTATGGTAAGGCTTCTAATATTGTTATTCAAAAATTTATTTTATATCAATTATCATTGATAATAGTTAATATATTAGCGGTTATTTTAAATATTTTTACTAATATTATTCCTAATAATTCTTTTGTCAATGTTAGTGTGGGTATTAGTTTTATTGTTAATATTATAGGTTTGGGTTTCTTTTATCTATTAGCATACAATAGAAAATTTAATCATTTTATTATGAAGAAAGGTCTATTATTTCTTCATAAGATAAAGATTATAAAAAATATTACAAAGACACGAGAAAAGGTTGATAGTTATTTAGCTAATTTTGATGATGGAGTCGATAAATTACGCAAAGATCGAAAGTTATTTATTAAATTAATTGGAATAAATATTTTATCTTTTCTCTTCTTTTATTTGTCGATATGGCCGCTGGCTTTATCCATAAGCATAGATCATATTAGTATTATTAATTTGTTTATTTTAGTATCTTATGTGCGTATGATGAGTTTACTAATAGTAACTCCTGGCAATAGCGGAGCGGCAGAATATTGTTTTATCTATTTATTTCAACAATTGTTGCAAGAATCAGTTATAATAACATACATGCTGGTATGGCGCCTAGTGACATATTATCTTCCTTTGATAGTAGGGGGAATTATAGCTATCTTGTGGGGAAGGAGTAAAAAAGCATGAAAAAAATGATCGTATTTAATCATAAAATGAGTCTTTTATATGATGAGGTATATAATTATATTACAAGAACTAATAATCTTGATACTGATTGTAATATTATAATTTGTCCTTCAAATATTTATTTAGAACTATTTACTAATAATTCTGAATGGTCAATTGGTGCTCAAAATATGTATTACAATATAGATGAGAATCATACTGGTGAAATCTCTAGCCTTCAGTTGAAAGCACTTGGGGTAGAATATGTAATTGTAGGGCATAATGAGAGGATAGTTGATTTTAATGAAAGTGGACGGATTATTAATTTAAAGTTAATAGAGGCTTTGGATGCAAATATTTTTCCTATTTTGTGTTTTGGGGAAGATGCTGATGAAGACTATCGTGAAAAATTACCACAACTATTAGATTCATATCTTAAAGACATTTTAAATATTGACTTTATTACTTTTGCTTATGAACCAATATATGCTATTGGTACTGGAGTTCATCCAAGTACTGATAAAATAAAAGAGATAATAAGTTTTGTTTCAAATTATTTAGAGGTTAAATATCATAAAAAGCCTAATCTTATTTATGGCGGATCAGTAACTAGCAGTAATATTTATGATATCATAAATATTGATGGTATAAATGGTGTAATAGTCGGAAAAATATCTTCTGATATAAGAGAAGTCGAGAAAATAATTAATAATATTTAAATAGAGAAGTACTAGTATTTCTCTATTTTTTAGAAGTATAATTCGACATATTTCGCTTATTTTAGGTAGTATAATGTACATGAAAGAAAGAAGGAATAAAAATGGAAAAAATTAAAATTTTGATGATTGATGATAATATTAATTTAACAGAAATGGTAAAGGATTATTTTGAAAATCATCCTAAAATAGAAGTTGTAGGAACTGCTTATGATGGTGAAGAAGGGTTAGATATTATCAAAGCTAAAAATTTAGAATATGATTTAATTATACTAGACTTGATTATGCCTAAAAAGGATGGCATGGGAGTACTGAAGGAATTACAAAGTCTAAAAATAGAAAAGAATATTATTGTAGCTACATCTTACAATGCTCCCGATACAATTAGAAAAGTAAGCGAATATGGTGTAAATTATTATATTTTGAAACCATTCGATTTAACTGATTTGGAAGATAAAATATTAGATACGTTTAAAGAAACACAAAAAAGAACGATCAATATTTTTCATAATAATCTTCAAATATCGATTAGTAAAATTTTGCACGAATTGGGAATGCCTTCTCATATTAAAGGATATCAATACATAAGAGAAGCTATATCAATGGTTTATGATAATCCTGAAATAATAGGTGGAATAACAAAGGAATTATATCCTGAGTTGGCTAATAGATTTGATACTACAGTATCGCGTGTCGAAAGAGCAATTAGGCATGCTATTGAAGTTTCATGGAATCGTGGGGACTGGGATTTGATGGAGGATGTTTTTGGACATAGTGTTGACATTGATAAAGCTAAACCAACTAATTCTGAATTCATAGTGACAGTTGCTGATAAGTTACGTTTAGAATATGTAAAACAAAATTGTTAGAAGCACTTTGAAAGAAGTGCTTTCTTTACATAAAAATAAAAAAAGGGTTCTAAAAGCTATTATTTTTAACTATATTATGATATATTATAAATATATACTATAGGAGGTTTATTATGGATAATGCGGAAAGAAACGTTGAAGAAAGGAAGGATGATGCTGTTATAAAAAAAAGAAAGGTGATAAATAATAATCATGATAAGAAAAAAATTATTATCATATTAATAACTATCTTTGTTTTACTGGTGTTTGGAATAATCTTTTTTTTAATATTTACTTCTAAAGATAAAGATACTAACACTGCTGATGACGATATTAAACTTCAGGATGATTTACCACCGGAGAAAAAAGAAAATCTTGGTTATGTCTTATGTGATGACAATACAGCCTTATTAAATGTTCGAAATTCTATTACTGGAGAGATTGTTGATGGCTTGTCTTGTTATAAAGAAGTGGTGATTGAACAAGAATTATCGGGGACTGAAAATTGTTCCAAGTGGTATAAAATAAATTATCAAAAACATGATAGTGCTTATACTGGTTATGTATGTAGTTCTTATATTAGAGAAAAAAATACTGATTTATTACTTGAAGAAAAAGTTAGAGAAGTACTTGATAAAGCATTAGATTATAATAAGCAGAATACTACCAAAGTATTTTGTGGTAATACTAGTGATAGTAAAAAAATTAAGTTTACGACTTTAGAAGGTCAGTTAGAAGGAGAGTATCTTAAATCAGAGTTTGAAAGTTTAGATAAATTAAAAGAATATTTGATGTCTTTCATGAGTGAAAATTTAATTGAAAATTTGAAATTATCTGATATCAATGATCCTAATTATTATGATAATTACTATGAAATAGATGGTAATCTTTATTGTCGAAATTATGCCAATAGTGGACTAACAAGTGGTTATACTGAAAACTATGATATTGAAATTACTGATACTTCCAATAATAAAATAGTAGCTAATATTGCTTATGAATATATAAAAGATCTTGAAAAATGTAATATTGATAATATTTTGAAGTGTTCTAATTCTGATTTGGAATATAATATTGGTAGAGTTGTGATTGAGAAAAATAATGATAATTATGTAATTGTCGAAATGGATTTTCCAAGATAGAAAGTACTGGATAAGAAATGTAAAAAATATGTCAAAAATACTTGATATATTTTTTATTTATGCTATTATATTATGCAATGAAAAGGAAGTGGTGTATCTCTTTAAATATTGTTTGCAAATGATAAGAGATATGCTTTTATTTTATATGGAGGTGCTTCATGGTTGAAACAAATTTGCCTATACTGTATTTAAGAGAAGTAATTCTTCTTCCTTATAATGAGATAAGATTAGAATTTACAAATGCTTCTGATTTAAAAATATTAAGTATATCGGAAAAGGTTTATGATAACCATATTTTGTTAATAAATTTGGCTGATCCATTAGAAGAATCTCCCTCCTTTAAAGAATTACCAAGAATTGGGATATTAGGAAAAATAAAAACAAAAATTGAACTTTCAAACGGAATAACAAGAGTAGTTATAAGTGGTATCGATCGAGTTGAAATATTAAGTTATGTCGAAACTAATGATATTACATCAGCTTTTGTTGCTCCTGTAAAGGAATATGATTATGATGAAGTTGAAGCTTCAGCTTTAAAGAGAATTTTATATCGAAAATTAAATGAATATATAAGTATTTCGCCTTATATGTCGAATAGTGTTATTGGAAGAATTACTGATGTTAAAGACTTAAATAAACTTGCGGATATTATTATTTCTGAACTACCTCTCGATTATCAAAATACTATAAAATATATAGTAATAACTAATCCTATGTATCGTATTAAAACTATTATTGAAGATTTGACAAAAGAAATAGAGACTGTTAAATTAGAAAATAAAATAGAAGATAATTTAAAAGTGAAATTAGAGGAAGAACAAAAAGAATATATGTTAAAAGAAAAAATTAGACTTATAAGAGAAGAATTGGGGGAGACGGATTCGAAAGAAGAAGATATAAGAAAGTTAAGAGAAAAAATGGACTTGCTAGCTCTTCCTAAAAATATTGTCAAAAGACTAAATGAGGAAATAGAAAGATATTCTTTTACTAGTCCATCTTCACCAGAAACAACAACTATTCGTACTTATATTGATTGGCTAATGACTCTTCCCTGGAATGTTACTACTACCGATAATAGAGATGTTAAAAAAATAGAAGAAGTGTTAGATGCCTCACATTTTGGGCTTAATAATGCTAAAAAGAGAATTATAGAATATATTGCCGTAAAAAAGAAGACCAGTTCTGCAAGTAGTCCTATTATCTGCTTAATTGGACCACCTGGTGTTGGAAAAACATCACTAGCTAGTTCTATTGCGACAGCACTTGGGAGAGAGTTTGTTAAAATCTCTGTTGGAGGAATTAATGATGAAGCAGAAATTTTAGGCCACCGAAGAACGTATATTGGGGCTGCACCTGGTAAGATAATAAGGCAAATGAAAAAAGCTAGAACCAATAATCCAGTTTTTTTAATAGATGAAGTAGATAAATTAACTAAAGATTATAAAGGAGATCCAGCTTCGGCGCTCTTGGAAGTTCTAGATAGAGAGCAAAATAGTAGATTTTGTGATAATTATATAGAAGAAGAATTTGATTTGTCTAAAGTTCTCTTTGTTTTAACCGCTAATAATATTAGTACTATACCTGAACCTTTACTTGATAGATTGGAAATAATTGAATTATCAAGTTATACTATTTATGAGAAAATTAATATTGCTAAATATCATTTGATTCCTAAACTTTTAGAGGATTATAAGGTTAAGAATATTAAGTTTACGGATTTGGCAATCGAGAAGATTATAACTTGTTACACAAAAGAAGCTGGTGCTAGAGAATTATATCGTCAAATAGATGCAATTATTCGAAAAGTAATTATTTCGAGTAATCGTAAAAATAGTATAACTGTTGAGGCAAGTGATATTGAAGGGTATCTAGGAATGACAAAGTATGTTTCTAATACTAATGATGAAAACAATAAAACAGGGATTGTAAATGGGCTTGCTTACACTCCTTATGGTGGAACGCTTTTAAAAGTTACTTGTACTACTTATCCAGGAAAAGGGATTATAACTTTGACAGGGACATTAGGTGAGGTAATAAAAGAAAGTATTTATATTGCTTTAAGTTATATTAAAACTAATAGTGTTTTATTTGGCATTGATTATGAATTATTTAAAGAAGCGGATTTTCATTTTCATATTGAAGAAGCATCTTCTCCAAAAGATGGACCATCCGCTGGAGTAGCGATTGTAACGTCTATTTTAAGTTTATTAAAGAATAAGATAATAAGTAATAAAATATCGATGACAGGAGAAATAACTTTAAGAGGAAAAATATTGCCCGTAGGTGGCTTAAAAGAAAAATTGATTGCGGCTTCTACTAATGGTATCGATACTGTATATTTACCACTTGAGTGTTCTAGGGAATTGCATAGTTTTCCAAGTGAAGTCAAAGATAGGTTAAATATTATTTTTGTAGAAGATTATGAAGATATTTACCGAAATATATTTAAAAATAGCTAAATAAAAATATTATATAATGATATTTTTATTTAGCTTTTTTTCTTTCTTTAATATTTTCTTTTAAAATATTGATTTTTGAGAGTAAATTTATTTTAAAATAAGGAAAAGCTTTGAGGATTCTTCTATTTAAAACTTTATTTTCGACAATCTTTTTAATTTTGCTAGCGATTTCTTCGGTATTATCTTTCTTTAATTTCTTAATAGAATTTTTTAATTTATAGGTTATTCCAAGAGAGGTTATAAAGTCGATGATAAATATTATTAATAAGGAAATGGCTAAAATATGAAGAATTTTATTATTTATCAGTAATAAGGATTTACTAATGATAGGATTAATGATGTAAACTAAAATAACGCCTAAAATACCAAAGAAAAAGGCATTAGTTAAGCAAATTCTACCATTAATATTAAATTTTCGGTTAGAGTAGTCCCACCATCGAGCCGCAAATAGTTTTTCCATGATATAGCTCACGATATATTCAGTAAAGGAACAAACTATGACGGCTAGTAAAAAGACAGTTATAATATTATCTTTGTATCTTTCTAAATAAAAAATCATAATGATTGATGAATAGCCATAGATAGGACAGTAGGGACCCATCATAAAGCCTCTATTGATGAATTTTTTCTCTTTAGTACCAACTACAATGACTTCTATTATCCAGCCTAGAATAGAATATATTAAAAAAAGTAAAAAATAAAATAATAACTTTTCGATTTTTCATCACCATGAAAATTATAACAAAATTAAGTTAGTAAGTAAATGATATTGAAAAAAGATTTTAGTTATTATATAATAAAAAAGAAAAGAAGGTGAATGATGAAAAGAATATTGACAGGATTAAAGCCAAGTGGTGAACTTACGCTAGGAAGCTTAATTGGCGGTATTATGGGGACTATAGAAAGGCAAAATGCATACGAATCATTTATTTTTGTTCCTGATCTCCATGCTATTACGGTAAGACAAGATTCTAAATTATTGCGGGAAAGAATAAGAAAAAATGTTGCTTTGTATTTAGCTTGTGGTGTCGATCCAGATAAAAACATTATTTATTTACAATCAGAAAATTTATATCATGCTAATTTATCTTGGGTATTAGAGTGCAATACCTATATGGGAGAGGCTTCGAGAATGACCCAGTATAAAGATAAAGCTAGCAAGAAAGAAAATGTTACTGTAGGATTATTTACTTATCCTATTCTTATGGCTGCGGATATTCTTTTGTATGATGCCGATTATGTACCTGTAGGTATCGATCAAAAACAACATGTTGAGCTTGCTAGGAATATAGCAGAAAGATTTAATAAGACATATGGCGATACCTTTAAAATACCTGAACCATTGATCCCTGAAATGGGAGCTAAAATTATGGACTTGCAAGAACCGACTAAAAAAATGAGTAAGAGTGATGATAGCTATAAGGGTGTGATTTTACTATTAGATGATGCCAAAACAATTAGAAAAAAAATTATGTCCGCTGTTACTGATAGTGATACTAAAGTATATTATGATCCAATAAATAAACCAGGTATTGCTAATTTATTAACTATTTATTCGTGCCTTAAACATATATCAATATCTCAAACGGAAGAATATTTTAAAGAGTATAATTATGGTGCTTTAAAAAAAGAAGTAGCGGATATTGTAGTGGAGACACTTTCAGATATTCAAAAGAAATATAATGAACTTATTGATAGCGCTGAAATAGATAAAATACTAGATAGAGGAAGAGAGATAACTAATAAGATAGCAGAAAAGAAGGTAAAGGAAGTTTTTGATAAAATTGGTCTTGGAAGAAGAGTAGGCAAATAAAATGGAAGGCTACTCTTTTTCTATGTAAGTTTCTTTGTTAATTAGCATTTGGTATTTAGAGAGTTTTTCTAGTGTTTCTTTACTTACGATGGCTTTATAAGTGACATTGTCATCAAATGTTTTGTCAATAATTTGACTATTATTTAGAAGATAGGATACATTTTTTATTTCTGAATAGTTGAAAGATATACTAATATTATAGCCTTTAACTAGAGAAATAATGGAACTGTTTTTGATTACTTCGCTAGCCATTTTTGAATATGTTCGGGTTAAAAGACCGGTTCCTAATTTTATTCCTCCAAAATACCTTACAACTATTATTAAGGTATAATTTAGATTATGTCCTTCTATTTGTTTTAGAATGGGGTATCCTGCCGTTTTAGATGGTTCATTGTCGTCAGAAAATTTTTTTTGATCATCAATAATATATCCATAGCAATAATGGTCGGCATTTGGATATTCTTTTTTTATTTTATTGAGGTAAGAGAGTATTTCTTCTTTGGAATTAATGCGAAATATGAAAGATATAAATTTTGAATATTTAATTGTCTCTTCGTATTGTCCATTATTTTTAATACTAAACAATGTTATCACCAAAAATATTATACTATAACCTAATTAAAAGGGCAATTAAGTTTAAAAATTTTTCTGATAAAGAGAAAATGAATCGATAGAGTTGTATATATAAAGTAGAAGGAGAAAAAGTAGGAGGTAGTATATGAAAAAAATAATATTGATATTGGGAGGAGTATCTTTTCTAATGCTTGGAATAATTTATGTTTTATATACTAATCATATTGAGAAGAAGGAAGTTAATATCGATATTTTTGATGACGAAGCAACATTAGAAAACGAAGATTTTGAGGATGATAAAGAAGAAGAGCATACTTTTAAAGTAAGTGTCGATATTAAAGGGATGGTTTTAAATCCGGGAGTATATGAAATGGATAATAATTCTAGGGTAGAAGATGTTATTGCTAAAGCTGGAGGATTATTAGAAGGAGCTGATACGAGCTTACTCAATTTAGCGAAGATTGTTACGGATGAGATGACAATTATTGTCTATTCTAATGAAGAAGTACTTGAGAAACTAAAAGGAGAAATCTGTGTATGTGACTGTCCTATTAGAGAAAATGATGCTTGTATTGAAGAAGATAACACAGGTATTGATGGAAAGTTAATTAATATTAATACTGCAACTTTAGAAGAACTTATGGAATTACCTGGCATTGGCAGTGCGAAGGCTAAAGAGATAATTGCTTTTCGAACAAATAGCGGTCCTTTTAATTCAATTGAAGATATCAAGAGTGTTAATGGAATTGGAGAAGAGACTTTTGAAAAGATTAAGATATATATTACGATCTAGATATTTATTTAAAGTTATATGCGTTATATTTATTTTAGGAGATATTTTATTTATCAAGTTTTATCCTTTTAAATCAAAGTATGATATCAATGATAGGTATTTTATCGGGATAGTTACTAAAATTAATTTGATAGATGATAAATTAACTTTAGAAATAAAAGGTCAAGAAAAATTGCTTATTAATTATCAACTTAAAGAAGGACAAAAGTTAGAAAATTTGATGTATGGAGATCAAGTTTTAGTTATCGGAAAATTAAATTATCCAGAAGGTAATACGATACCTAATTCTTTTAATTATCGCCAGTATTTATATCATAAAAGAATTTATTATATTGTTGATGCCCAAATGATTAAGAAAATAAGGGGTAATAATAATTATCTATATACGATCAAAAATATTTTGCTCAAAAAAATTAGTATGATGAAATCATCTTCTTATATGAAGACATTTATACTTGGAGATAATAGAGATCTCGAGCCAAAAATAAAAGAAGTATATAGAGGTATTGGTGTTTCACATCTGTTTTCCTTATCGGGAATGCATATTAATTTTATCAGTCATATTTTTTATTTCTATCTTGATCGAATTACGTATAACAAAAAAATTAAGTATATTATAATTAATCTTTTTTTGCTCTTTTTTCTTCTTTTGGTAGGACCGATATCTTCTTTACTTCGAGCGGTTCTCATGTATACTTTATCAGTAATTAATAAGTTATTTAAATTAGGGATTAAAAAAATTGATATTATGATGTTTGTTCTTATTTTATCTATTGTAATTGATCCTTTTATTATATATGATATTGGTTTTTTGTATTCTTATCTGATATCGTTATTCTTGATTATCTTTTCTCAAAAAATTCAAAAGAAAAGGGGAATAAAAAAATTAGTATATACCACAGGGATTTCTTTTTTTGTTGCGCTTCCTATCACTATTTATAATAGCTATGAAGTTAATTTTATTGGTCTTTTAGCTAATATTTTGTTAGTCCCAGTAGTAAGTATTATTTTTTTTCCTCTTGTGGTAATTACAATGGTATTACCCTTTTTGGATCCTATTCTATATGGTTTATTTAATTTGTTAGAAAATATTGCTCTGATTATTTCTAATATAGAGATAACGAAAGTTATTTTTGCTAAACCAAATATAATTGCACTTGTTATTTATTATCTTATTATTTTAGTTACTGCTTATAATCATAAGTATATTATTATATTAATTTTTATGCTTTTATTTTATAAAGTTATTCCATATATTGATGGCAGGATGCGTGTTGTCATGTTTGATGTTGGACAAGCAGATTCGCTGCTGATTAAATTTCCCTATAATAGGGGCAATATTTTAATCGATACAGGTGATGACTACAGTGAATATAAAATAAAAAATATTATTAGTTATTTAAAAAGTTTTGGTATTTCAAAGATTGATTATTTAGTTATTACTCATGGTGACGACGACCATATAGGAGGCGCTATTAATTTGGTAGAGAATTTTAAAGTTGAAAATGTGATTTTTAATATTGGTGAGTATACTGGTTCAGAGTTAAAATTAATAGAAATTTTAAAAGAGAAGAATCAATCGTATTATCAAAATGTAAAAAGTTTGAGTATTGGAAAGGACAAGCTATATTTTTTGTATACTAAAGATTATAATGATGAGAATGAAAATAGTTCGGTTATTTATACTGAAGTAGATAATATTAAGATGTTATTTATGGGGGATGCTGGGATAGAAAAAGAGTATGATATTTTAGAAAAATATAATCTAGCAGATATCGATATTTTAAAAGTGGGACATCATGGCTCAAATACTTCATCGAGCGGATATTTTATTGAGAGTATAAATCCTAAAATATGCTTAATATCAGTTGGTGCCAATAACAAATATGGCCATCCTAACGAAAGTGTTCTTAAAAGATTAGGTAAGTGTGATACATATAGAACAGATTTAAATGGCAGTGTAGAAATAAGGTTAAACCATAATAGTTATGAAGTTAAAACAACTAGTTCTTAAAGAATATGATAATGAGTTGTATAGTATTAAATTTATAAAATTAGATGTTTAATACTTTTTAAAATACTTCTCAAATTTTTTGTGATATACTTAAATTAGAAGGTGATGAAAATGAAAGGTGTAGTACTAAAAGATAAGAGAAATTTGGGTGTCGAAGATTTAGATGACCCTATTTCCCAAAATGGCAGTGTAATACTATCAGTTAAAAGAGCAGGTATTTGTGGTTCAGATATCCACTACTGGGAAGATGGGAGACCTAAAGGATTGATTTTGGGACACGAATATAGTGGGGTTATAATTGATCCTGGTGCTAGAAGTGATCTAAAAGAAGGTGATAGAGTCACTGCTCTTCCTTTGTCGCCATGTGGCATTTGTCAGGCGTGCCGAACAGGCAATCTTCAGTATTGTCTTCAAACATGGGATTATGCGACAGGACTTTCACTGACTAATCCGGGAGCCCTAGCTTCCAAATTATCAGTCCGAGCAGATATGGTCATAAAAGTGCCTGATGAAGTGAGCGATGAGGAAGCTGCCATGACTGAACCAATGGCGGTTGCTTTGCATGCTATTCATTTGGCTAATATTAAAGTGGGAGAAAAAGTCTTGATAATTGGTGGTGGAGTTATTGGTCTGGCTTGTGCCATGTTTGCTAAAAAAGAAGGAGCTAGTTTTGTTGGCCTTTCTGAAATAAATTCTGCACGTGGACAGAAGGCTATCGAATTACTAGATGTCGACAAATGGTATGATGCTAAAGATGAGAAATTTATAGATAAGGTTCGGGCTGATACTATTGATGGTTATGATTTGGTTATCGATTGTTCGGGGAATGATGCTGCTGTAACTAGTGCTTTAATTTCGACAAGACCAGGTGGTACGGTTATTTTAGTTGGGGTTTCGACTAATCCGATAACGCTTCCTACGGTAGTAGCGGTTATGCATGAATTAAAAGTTAAAGGGGCTATTGCTTATACAAAAGAGGAATTTCAAACTTGTATTGATTTAATGGCTAAAAAACAAATTGATGTTTTAAAGTTTTTATCTAAAACGGTCGGTCTTTCGGAAGTGCAAGCTTCTTATGAAGAATTAACGTCAGGGAAATCTGCTGCTATTAAAATTTTAGTCGATCCTAATAAATAAAAATTAGTTTGAAATAGAGGAACTAATTTAATCTTTTGTGCATAAGATATAATGTCATAAGAGTTATCTTATGTTTATATATAAAAAATAGTCTCCATAAGAATAAATGGAGACTATTTTTTTGTAAAGTAAGATGGCTTTTTCTATTAGTAATTTGTAAGTTTGAAATTTTGTTAAATTTAATTTTTGTTTTTAAATAGCTTGCATTTTACAAAAAAAATAGTATATAATGTTACAGAAAGGAAGGAATATATGGCAAAGAAATTAGTAATTGTCGAATCACCACATAAAAGTAAGACGATAGAAAAATATTTGGGTAAGGATTACAAAGTTGTTTCTTCACTTGGTCATATAAGAGATCTATCAACGTCAGGTAAATTTGGTTTTGGTGTTGATATTGATAATAATTTTAAGCCTGATTATAAAGTTATAAAAGGTAAAAATAAATTAGTCAAGGAATTAAAAAAAGATATTGAAGATGCTGATTTTGTATATTTAGCTACCGATCCTGATCGTGAGGGGGAAGCTATTAGTTGGCATTTATATGATACACTTGGTTTAAAGGAAAATAACTATGACCGAATTGTCTTTAATGAGATAACTAAAAATGCTGTTTTGAATTCTTTTGCTAAAGCTCGAAAAATTGATGATAATCTAGTTAAATCACAGGAGACGAGAAGAATATTAGATCGAATAATTGGCTTTAGGCTTAGTAAGCTTATGCAATCCAAAACTGGAGGGAAGTCCGCTGGTAGAGTTCAGTCAGTTGCTTTAAAATTAATTGTCGATCGCGAGAGAGAGATAGAAGCTTTTGTTCCGGAAAACTATTATGAAATTGATGCCTTTTTTGATGATTTTAGTGCTAAATTAGAAATGTTTAATCATAAAAAGCTTGAAATAAAAAAAGAATCAGAAGCAAAGGGAATTTTAGACAAGTTATCTAAAACATTTGTGATTGAAAAGGTAGAAAAAAAAGAAAAAGCAAAGAAGAGTAAAGCTCCATTTATTACTAGTACTTTACAGCAAGAAGCTTCGACCAAATTAGGTTTTACTTCTAAAAAGACAATGATGATAGCTCAAAAATTATATGAGGGAATTACTTTACAAAATGAGACAGTTGGTCTCATATCATATATGCGTACTGATTCGGTGAGACTTTCAGATGAATTTATTACTTCTTCTTATTCTTACATTAAGGATAAATATGGTAGTGAATATGTCGGCTACGTAAAAAAGAATAATAAAACAGAAAATGTTCAAGATGCCCATGAGGCGATTAGACCAACTTCTGTTAAAAGAGAACCTGATGAAATAAAAGCATTTTTAACTAATGATGAATATAAGCTATATAAACTTATCTATTACCGAGCTCTTGCTTCTCTTATGAAGGATGCTAAAGTGGAAGCAACGACTGTTATTTTAGATAATAATAACTATCAATTTAAGACAACGGGGCAAATTCTTGTCTTTGATGGTTATTTAAAGGTATATAATATATATGAAGATAAAGAAGATATTGTTTTACCAAACTTTGATAATTATGTTGATAAAACTGTTGTAGCTAATGAAATAGTTTCTTCTTTACATACAACAAAGCCACCTTCTCGATATACTGAAAGTAAACTTATCAAAGAAATGGAAGAACTTGGAATTGGGAGACCTTCTACTTATGCGAAAACGATTGATACTTTAGAAGAGAGATCATATGTACAAATTGTCGATAAAAAGTTTGTTCCTACTGATATCGGTATTGAAACGACAGATAAATTGCAAGAATTTTTTCAGGATATTATTAATATAGAGTATACTAAAAATATGGAGGATGATTTAGACAGAATAGCTGAAGGTAATTTGGAATGGAATAAATTATTGACGTTATTCTATAAAAAGTTTGAACCAAAAGTAGAGGAAGCTTTTAAACAGATGACAAAGAAACCACCTGAAGAAACAGGAGAGTTATGTCCTAATTGTAGTAGTCCTTTGGTTATTAAGCAAAGTCGTTATGGAAAATTTGTTGCTTGTTCAAATTATCCAACTTGTAAGTATATAAAAAGTAATAAGGAAACAAAGGAAGTAAAAGAAATTATGGACTGTCCTAAATGTGATGGTAAGGTTGTAGAAAAGAAAACTAAACGAGGTAAAATTTTTTATGGCTGTTCGAATTATCCACAATGTGATTTTGCAACATGGGATAAGCCTTTAAAGGAAAGATGTCCTAAATGTCAGAGTATTTTGGTAGAAAAGAAAGATAAGATTAAATGTACAAATTGTGATTATGAAAAATAGAGATTGCTAATTTTATAAGTTCAATCATTTGTCAAGAATTGCACAAAAAG
>ERZ1643251.1999-NODE-1999-length-21618-cov-6.288735_pt1 | contig 21618 bp, 22 predicted proteins | sample MGYA00579261_ERZ1643251 | MGnify/ENA primary metagenome ERZ1643251 (study PRJEB29033, sample SAMEA4952267) | chicken gut metagenome | biome: Broiler Chicken; feature: Gastrointestinal Tract; material: Caecum | place: Ireland | collected 2018 | study: Broiler... | reverse complement strand
TATAAATAAAACAATGTTTCACGTGAAACATATAATAATCTGTTTATTAAATACTATATTTGCTTGAAAAAATATTTAAAATTCGTTATATTATCTATGACGCAACAATAATGATTGAACCAGGTCAGAGTTGGAAGACAGCAGCCTTAAGGTCCTCTTATTGTGTGCGTCTTTTATTTTAAAAGAAGTAAGGTGATCCTATGGATGAAAAATATATGAGACTTGCTTTAGAAGAAGCTAAAAAGTCATATGAAAGTGATGATGTTCCTGTTGGTGCAGTTATGGTATATCATGATCAAGTAATTGCTAAAACACATAATTTGAAACATACGAATCAAATAGCGACACATCATGCAGAAATTCTAGCTATTAATTCCGCATGTAAACAATTGAATAATTGGCATTTGGATGAATGTACTTTATATGTAACAATGGAACCTTGTTTAATGTGTGCGGGAGCTATTCTTCAGTCACGTATTAAACGCTTAGTATATGCGACAACAAATCCTAAGTTTGGGTATGTAGATAGTATTGATCATGTCTTAAATCGTTCGGAAAATAATCATGAAGTTGAAGTAGTATCTGGTGTTTGTAAAACAGAAGCAGCAGAATTACTAAAAGACTTTTTTCTAGAAAAAAGGAATTAAAATTCAAAGTTAATTCCTTTTTTAATAAGACTAAAAATGTTATAATAAATGTCAGAGGTGATAATATGTATCAAGCATTATACAGAAAATATAGACCGCAATCTTTGGATGAAGTTGCTGGCCAAAAAGTAATTACCAAGACGATTACCAACGAAATAATGCATAATAAATTATCACATGCTTATTTATTTGCTGGACCACGTGGTACGGGAAAAACAAGTATTGCTAAAATCATTGCTAAAATTATTAATTGTGAACATCCTAACGGAATAAAGCCTTGCGAAAAATGTGTAAATTGTACACAATTTAATTTGAAGCAATCTACAGATATTATTGAAATCGACGCTGCTTCTAATAATGGAGTCGATGAAATTCGTGAATTAAAATCGAAAGTAAATCTTGTTCCTACTACTGGGAAATATAAAATTTATATTATTGATGAGGTACATATGCTTACTGTGGGAGCTTTTAATGCTTTGTTAAAAACATTAGAAGAACCACCAGCTCATATCATTTTTATTCTTGCAACAACCGATCCTCATAAAATACCAAATACAATCTTATCTCGTTGTCAACGATTTGATTTTGAAAAAATATCAGAAAACGATATTGTAGATCGTTTAAAACATATCGTTGAAGTGGAAAATATTCAAATTCAAGAAGATGCACTTCACGAGATCGCCCGTTTATCAGATGGTGGAATGCGCGATTCAATTAGCATGTTAGATCAAGTCATTTCTTACGTAGATGAAGGTGTTACGATAACGGCTAAAGAAGTTCATGAAATGAATGGATCCCTTTCGCAAATTCAATTGACGGAGTTTATGAATGCCTTTATTCATCACGATTTGGAAAATGTTTTTTTGTTGGTTGATCAATATAATCAATCTGGAAAGAATATTATTAAACTGACGGAAGAAATTATTTTATATTTACGTAATCTAATGTTATATAAAGAAGTTCCTCAATATTTCCAACACCATCATTTTGATCTAGATATTTACAAAAATATTGCCCAGGAAATAAATTTGACGGAAATTATTTCGATGATTGAGGTCTTAAATCAATCTTTAAATGAAATGAAAGGAGCTAGTTCTCCTAAAATCATATTGGAAATGACTTTAATTAAGTTATTATCACACACAAGTGTACAAAATACACAAAGTGAAATTGTTAAAAATGATATTAAAGTTGAAGAAGTTTCTGTTCCATCAAAAACAAAAATAGAAACGAAGACAGTACAGGAAAATAAAATAGTAAAAACAGAATCAAATAAGGAAGAGAATGAAAAAAAAGATTCTGCTCCATTAGAAATTTCACAGGTTGATTTAGAAATAAAAGAAAAGATGAAACAGGTGAAACAAATTCGTATTGATAATGCTTTATCAAAATTAGATAAAAGAGTGATTTTATCGATTCGACAAATGGAAGGAGAAATCCGTTCTAAGATCTTAGATCCTGAGTTTAATCAAGTGGCTTCCATGGTTATGGATGGAGCTTTAAAAGCAGCGGGAAATGAATATTTAGTTTATGTATATCCTGATGAAAATAGTTCGGATTTATTTAATGAAAATATTCTTTTAACAGAAAAAATGTTTGAACAAATTTTCCATCATTCCTATCATTTAATTTCAACATATCAAGATGATTGGGATGTTATTAAAAATGAATTTAATCATAAATTAAAAAAATATGAATATCAAGAAGAAACCTATTCACTCGAACAACTACTTAATGGAAATAAAGATTCTAAAAGAGAAAAAGATCAAATGCAAGAGTTGTTTGGTGATATTGTAGAGTATCAATAATAGAAAGAGGAGATAAATATGAATATACAAGCAATGATGAAACAAGCACAAAAATTACAAAAAGATATGATGAATGCGAAGAATGAAATTGATGAGATGACTTTTACAGGGAAATCATCTTTTGTAACAGTAGAAGTAAATGGTAAAAAAGAAATTTTGAAAGTAACGATTGATAGTGACCATTTAGATAAAGAAGATATAGAAATGGTAGAAGATATGATTATGGTTGCGACGAATGATGCGATGAAACAAGTGGATAAAGTAACAGAAGATAAACTTGGAAAATATACACAAGGAATGCCAGGATTGTTTTAATTATGATGAATTATCCTAAAACGATTCGTTCTTTAATTGAATGTTATAAGAAATTACCAGGTATTGGTGAAAAGACTGCCGAGCGTCTTGCTCTTGCAACCATGGATATGGATGATGAAGTAATTCATTCTTTTTCAGAATCTTTAATTGGTGTTAAAACAAAAATTAAACGCTGTAAGTGTTGCCATAATTTAACAGAAGATGATTTGTGTATGATTTGTACGGATCCTACACGTAGTCATGAAACCATTTGTGTAGTAGAAGAACCACGTAATGTTATTTCTTTTGAAAAAACAGGTACTTATCATGGTATGTATCATGTTTTAGATGGACTTATTTCCCCATTGGATGGAATAAATCCAGAAGATATCCACATTGATTCATTAGTGGAACGTATCGAACAAGAACAAGTAAAAGAAGTAATACTTGCTCTTCGACCAAGTATTGAAGGAGAAACAACTTCTTTATATATTTCAAAAAAATTGGAAAATACTGGAGTTACTATTACTAAGATTGCGCATGGAATCCCAATTGGCGCGGATATGGAGTATATTGATTCCTTAACTTTAGGAATGGCTTTAGAAGATCGTAAACCTGTCTCATAATTGTTTTCCCCTTTTCATATATTGAAGAGAGGTGGACAATCATGTTAAAAAAACTGTTTCATTTAATTAGAAGAGTAGTTGTTAGTGCGTTTGTATTATATGGGTATAATTTAATCGTCGGACCTTTAAATATGATGATTCCAATTAATATTATTACGGTAGGTCTTTTAACCATCTTTGGCGTCCCTGCCTTAGTCTCACTGATTGTGATACTAGTATTAGTTTATTAGAAATGTGGTGTGTATGATGATGTTGGATGAATTTAAACAAGAACAGCCAATTGCGTATAAAATGTTAGTGAATTCATTAAAAAAGAATCGTTGTTCTCATGCCTATTTATTTGAGACCAAACACTATCCCAAAAAAAATGAATTAGCTTTAGCGTTCGCAAAGTATCTTTTATGTCCTTCTCATCACACATCAAAAGATGATGGAGAAAGTTGTACGGTATGTAAACGTATTGAAGATGGTAATTTTACAGAATTAAAAACGATTGAGCCAGATGGTGCGTGGATTAAAAAAGAACAAATAGACGAGCTTCAAAAATCCTTTAGTACCAAGTCTGTAGAAAGTTCTAGAAAAGTATATATTATTCATTCTGCCGAAAAAATGAATGCGAGTGCGGCAAACTCTATTTTGAAATTCTTAGAGGAACCAGAAGAAAATATTGTAGCTATTTTACTAACCGATAACGTTTATCAATTACTTAATACAATTGTATCTCGTTGTCAAAGAATTCCTTTACAAGATATCAATAGTGAAGAAAATCTTTCTACGTTAGAAAAAGTAGCTTATATGATCAAAAATACAAGTGAAGAAATTCAAGAATTTATTCAGGATGAAAAAAATGAGGACAAGCTTCACGCGATTGTTCATTTTGCATTAGAGTACGAAAAGGAACATAAAAATGTATTATTAAATAGTAAAAAATTGTGGTTTGATGTTTTCAGTGATCGTGACAAAATGAGTGATGGTTTAGAACTATTAGTCTTATTTTATAAAGATGTATTAAATCACAAACTACATTTAAAATTAGATATTTTCCAAGAATATATCGATCAAGTAGAAACATTAACGAAACTACTCACTCCAGAAGATATTTGTAATCGTTTAGATGTAATACTGGAATATAAAAATTATTTAAAGGTAAACGCAAACATTAATCTTTTATTCGATAAATTAGTGATAGAACTAGAAAGGAGAAGATAATAATGAAAGAAGTCATTGGTGTTACGTTTGATGGAAAAAGTAAAATTTATTATTTTTCTCCCAATCAACGAAAAATCAAAAAGAACATTAATGTAATTGTTGAAACGGAACGTGGATTACAGTTTGGACAAGTTGTATTAGAAAACTTTGAAGTATCCGAAGACAAACTTACAAGTCCTTTGAAAAATATTGTTCGTATTGCGAGTCGTGATGACTATAGAAAACACCGACGTAATATGAAAGATGCGAATTATGCTTTGAAAAAATGTCGATATTTAGTAGATGAATTAGAGATGAAGATGAAAGTGCTAGATGCTAGTTTTACTTTTGATCGTAGTCAGTTAGCTTTTCGTTTTCTTGCAGATACTCGAATTGATTTTCGTGAATTAGCGAAACGTCTTGCATCCATCTACCACACGCGTATTGAGTTACGCCAAGTCGGTGTTCGTGATAAAGCAAAAGAAATTGGTGGAATTGGTAGTTGTGGTCATGAATTATGTTGTACTCGTTTTTTAAAGGAATTTGATTCGGTAACGATTAATATGGCTAAGGATCAAGGTATCGCCTTAAATCCAACTAAGATTAATGGTTTATGTGGACGTTTATTGTGTTGTTTAAAATATGAAGATGAATGTTATAAGGAATGTAAGAAATTACTTCCTACTATTGGTTCTACTTACAAAACTTCGCAAGGTGAAGGAAAAGTAGTGAGTGTTGATGTTCTAACTAATATGGTTACTGTGGACGTCCCTGAGGTAGGATGGATCAAAGAAAAGGTGGAAACTCATGGAAGTCGTTCATGATTTATTAAATTATAAAGATTTAAAAATTGTTCAGAATCCAGATATGTTTAGCTTTTCTTTGGATTCTGTTCTTTTACCTAACTTTGTAACACTCAATAAAAATGTAAAAAAAATATTAGATATTGGTTGTGGAAATGCTCCGGTGGCCATGATGCTTAGTACGAAAACTAATGCCCATATTACCGGAATTGAAATTCAAGAAGAAGTCTATCAAATGGCTAAAAAATCAGTGGATATGAATCATCTTGATGAACAAATCAATATTATTCATGGAGATGTGAAGGAATGGTATCGGGAAATGGAAAGTGATCAATTTGATACGATTGTTTGTAATCCTCCATTCTTTAAAGTAAACAATCATTCTAGAAGAAATGAAAGCGAGTATAAACAAATTGCTCGACATGAGCTCACTTTAAATGTAAATGATGTCATTCAAATTGCTCGTAAATTATTAAAGAATAATGGAAATTTAGCCATTGTTCATCGTACAGAGCGATTAATTGATATTATTACGGAAATGCGTAAACAAAATATTGAACCGAAGAAAATTCGTTTTGTATATCCTAAAGTAGGAGAAGAATCTAATATTTTATTAATTGAAGGTAGAAAAAATGGTTCACCTGGAATTAAAATTTTACCACCTCTTTATAGTCATACCAATGACGATGAATATACGGAAGAAGTTAAAAGAATGTTTTATTAATATTCTTTTTTTGTGAGGTTAGAATGAGGATCAAAAATAAAAACATCTAACCAAATTAAAATTTTAAAAACTACTTAATTCATGTTATAATAGGAAACGGAGGAAAGAGTTTTTATAACTTGTACGTTGTTTAAATAAAATTAGATATGATTTTGTTATCCATAAAAATAAGGAGTGATTCTTATGTCACAAAAAAGTTATAATCAAACACCTACGTTATATTTAATTCCAACGCCGATTGGAAATTTGGATGATATGACGTATAGAGCTGTAAAAATATTAAATGAAGTTGATGTTATTTTTTCCGAAGATACAAGAGTAACAAAAGAATTGCTTCATCATTTTAATATTCAAAAAAAGTGTATTGCTAGTCATGATCACAATGAAGCTACCAATAAAGAGAAACTTTTATCTTATTTAGAAGCGGGAAATAATGTGGGATTGGTCAGTGATCGTGGGACACCTGTCATTAGTGATCCAGGCGAAGTACTTGCTCGTACTGCTATATCTGCAGGATATAATGTAGTGGGATTACCAGGGGCAACCGCTTTGATTCCGGCTTTAATTACTTCTGGAATTGAAACCAATCATTTCATGTTTTATGGATTTTTAGATCATAAAGAAGGAAAACGAAAAAAAGAATTAGAAGAATTAAAAGACTTTCGTTATACGTTAATTTTTTATGAAGCTCCACATCGCATTGAAAAGACTTTAAAAAATATGTTAGATATTTTTGGTAATCGTAAGGTTAGTTTAAGTCGAGAAATTAGTAAAAAATATGAAGAAATTTATCGTGGTACTTTGACTGATATATTAAAAGAAATCCCTGGGGCAAAAGGGGAAATGGTATTAGTAGTAGAAGGAAATAAGGACGAACAAACCTTTGATCACCTAACGATAACCGAACACGTTAATTTATATATTAAAGAAGGAAAAACATCGAAAGAAGCGATTAAATTAGTCGCCCAAGATCGTCATTTACCAAAATCAGAAGTATATAATGCTTATCATATAGAAAGATCGTGATACTATGAAACTAATTGTAGGATTAGGTAATCCTGGCAAAGAGTATGAAAATACAAGACATAACATGGGATTTATGGCCATAGATACGTTTGCTAAAAATCACCAAGTTACTATCAATAAATCTAAATTTGGCGGGATTTATGGAGAATTTAGATACAAAGATGAAAAAATTATTCTCTTAAAACCTCAGAAATACATTAATTTATCTGGAGAAGTCATTCGAGATTATCTGAAGTTCTTTAAAATTCCGATGGATCAGTTATTAGTCATTAGTGATGATTTAGATTTAGAATTAGGACGAATTCGTTTACGTTATCAAGGAGGTAGTGGAGGTCATAATGGTTTAAAAAATATTGAGCTTCATTTAAAAACAAAAAAATATAAACGTATTCGTATTGGAATATCTAATAATAAAGAAATGGATACAAAAGACTATGTTTTAGGTCGATTAAGTACAGAAACTTTAAATCAGTTACAAAATACTTTTAATACTGTATCTCATATTCTAGATGATTATTTAGATATGGATTTTAATAACGTTATGAATAAATATAATAAGTAGTGGTACTTTGCTGAGTACTACCTTTTTCCGTTAGAGGAGGTGAAAATATGTTTGAACATTTATTTCAAGAACTAGATCATGAAGAAATATTAGGTCTTACAGATGAGGCAAAAGCACTTTATTTATATAATTATTTTCTTCATAAAAAGAAATCAATTGTTGTTGTAACATCATCATTATATGAAGCTAATAAATTGTATCAATCTTTGTCTAATTATACAGATGAAGCCTATTTTTTTCCTATGGATGATTTTTTGACGAGTGAAGCTTTGGCGATTAGTCCGGATTTAAAGATTCATCGTTTAGAAACACTCAATGAAATTGTTTATAAAAAGAAATCGATTGTTGCTACCAACTTGATGGGATATTTAAGATATTTACCAACAAAGGAGAATTATCTAAAGCACCAATTAACGATAAAACCTGATATGGATATCGATATGAAGCAATTCGTTACGACTTTATATGAGATGGGATATACAAGAGAAACCATTGTAAATAAAACCGGAGAAATGTCTGTACGTGGTTTTGTCATCGATTTATTTCCCTTAGATTTTGATCATCCGATTCGTATTGAATTTTGGGGAGATACGATTGATTCAATTCGTGAATTTAATATTGATACTCAACTAACGGAAAAAGAATTATCAGAAATATCGATCGTTCCGTGTAGTGAAATGTTAGTTTCTACGGAAGAGGAAATCAAACAAAAAGACCTTCCTAAATATATGGAAGTTGCGAGTATCAATTCGTATTTAGATCATCCCGTTGTAGCTTTTTCTGGTTATCACGATTTGGAAAATAGTTATTTACTATTAAAGAATGAAATGAAAGAATATAGTGAAGATCAAGGATTAGATCCTTATACAAAATATATGTTTGATTTAGAAGAAATACCAACCTCGTCTGTCATCTATTTAAATAACTTTGATAATCGTATTTCTTCTGTATCTTCCACTAAATCCTATCACACTTCAGAAGTTCCTATTCTAAAAGGAAATATGGATGATATCAAAAAACAATTAGTGCATTATTTAAAACAGTATCGTCTTGTTTTATTATGTGTAGAAACGCGTTATCACTTAAATAAAATCGAAGAAGAATTTAAAGATTTACACCCTGTTATAACAAATGAGAATGAACTCTATGACCATAAAATCAACGTCATTTTAAAAAATATTCGTGAAGGTTTTGTCTTTGAAGACGTAATTGTCTTAAGTGAACGTGAAATCTTTGGTAAGAAAGAGTATCAAAAACCTTTAAAAACCAACTTTAAATTTGGTACTAAAATTCGTGATATTAACAAATTAAACATCGGTGATTATGTTGTTCACAGTGTCCATGGTATTGGAAGATATTGTGGAATTAAAACATTAACTAAAAATGGATTAAAAAAAGATTATTTACAAATTGAATATCGTGATAAGGATAAATTATATATTCCTGTAGAAAAAATTGAATTTATTAATAAATATTCCAATGGGGATGGTGTAGCTCCTAAATTAAATAAACTAGGAAGTACCGAGTGGGAGAAAACAAAATTACGTGTTAAAAAGAAAATTGAAAATATCGCAGGAGATTTATTAAAGTTGTATGCAGAAAGAGAACGTACTCAAGGTTTTGCCTTTTCTAAAGATACCGAAGAACAAGCCATTTTTGAATCCCAATTTCCATATGAAGAAACTGCGGATCAATTAAAAGTCATTGGAGAAATTAAGTCTGATATGGAAAAACCAGTTCCTATGGACCGTTTGTTATGTGGTGATGTTGGATTCGGAAAAACAGAAGTTGCCTTTCGTGCGATGTTTAAAGCTATTATGGATGGAAAACAAGTTGCCATGTTATGTCCAACAACCATTTTATCTAGTCAACACTATGAGAATGCTTTAGAGCGTTTTAAAGAATTTCCAGTTAATATTGCTTTATTAAATCGTTTTGTTAGTTCAAAAGAGACAAAATCTATTTTATCTCGTTTAAAAGAAGGTAAAATTGATATTCTAATTGGAACACATCGTATTTTAAGTAATGATATTCAGTATAAAGACCTAGGATTACTAGTTGTAGATGAGGAACAACGTTTTGGTGTTAAACATAAAGAAAAAATTAAAAGTTATAAAACTAATATTGATGTATTAACACTTTCAGCCACACCGATTCCTCGTACCCTACAAATGTCGATGTCAGGTATTCGTAATCTATCTTTGATTGAAACCGCACCTGTGAATCGTTATCCCGTTCAAACCTATGTTTTAGCAGAAAATAAAGCGATGATCAAAGATGCGATATATAAAGAACTATCCCGTAATGGTCAAGTCTTTATTCTTTATAATCGTGTTTCAGACATGGAAAGAAAAGCAAAAGAAATTTCTCACTTAGTACCAGATGCTCGTATCGTTACCGCACATGGGCAAATGAATCAACGTGATTTAGAAGATGTCATGGTTAAATTTATCAATCATGAATACGATGTCATGTTATGTACGACCATCATTGAAACCGGAATCGATATTCCTCGTGTTAATACTTTAATTGTCATTGATGCTGATCGTTTTGGTCTGGCTCAACTCTATCAACTTCGTGGCCGTGTCGGACGTAGTGATAAAATAGCTTACTGTTATCTCATGTATGAACCCATCAAACAACTTACCGATATTGCGACGAAACGATTAAAAGTCATCAAAGATTTTACAGAATTAGGAAGTGGATTTGCTATCGCTATGCGTGATTTATCTATCCGTGGAGCGGGTGATATTTTAGGTAGTGAACAAGCTGGTTTTGTCGATAGTGTAGGTATTGAATTATTCTTAAAAATGTTAAATGAAAAAGTAGAAGAATTAAAGGGAAATACAAAAGAAAAAGAACTCAACACCACTTCACAACCATTGATTGAAGTAGAAACTAGTATTGATGATCACTATGTAGAGGAAGAAGAATTAAAAATTGAAATTCACCAAAAAATCAATGAAATTAATTCTTATGCCGCGTTATTAAAAGTGAAGAAAGAATTAGAAGATCGTTTCGGACATATTAGTGAATCATTACTGATTTATATGCATGAAGAATGGTTTGAAAAACAAGCAGATGAATTAGGAATTAAAAAGGTAAAACAATTACGTAATTTTATTGAAGTTACCTTACCAGAATCTTTAACAAACAAAATTAACGGCGATACGTTATTTATGAAAGTCAATGAATTAAGTCGTATGTTCCGTTTTAAAATGATTCGCAATGAACTAATTATTGTATTAGATACTGTGAAGTTAGAAAGTCATTTCATTTATTATCTTATTGATTTAATGAAAGCCATTAAAGAGTCACTAAAAACAGATCATGATTAGATCTGTTTTTCTTTTATACTATAAATGATTTTTGGTGTTTCTTTTCTAGCAAAATTTTCATTTGAAATTAATTTTAAAAGATATTCATGGTCATAATTTTCTATTAAAAATTTTATAATATAGGCATAATTTTCATAATTCACTACTTCGTTATTTAAAAAAGCTTCGACTGGAATGTGATTATTAAAGCTTGGATTTGGATATTGTTCACTTAAATAGGAAGCAATTCCTTCTGTTAAATATACAAATGATCGAGGTTCATTTCCATGATTACGATTATATTGTAAATGTAGATCATGAATGATCTCGTGTATTACAAGTTTTAAATAATCTTCTTTGGTTTGATTTTGATGGCCATCGGTTAAAAGATAGTTTTCATAATCTAAAAGATGAATTTCATTTTTTCCTTGAAAACCGCAAATCCAATTCTTATAATCTTTATTTGTCTTTTTTTGGTAGTTATTCTTAAATTTTGATAGGTCATCATAAATAAATATTTCTAAAGTGTGATCTAAACATGATATATGAAAAAAATCTAATAATTTTGGTAATTTTCTATTGATATAAGATAAAATATTATTTTTTTCTTTGGAATAGTTTATATGTATTTGTTGTTCCATCACGCCACCTCTATTTTAGTATAACAAAAAAATAGGTTCGTGAAAACCTATTTATCTAATATTTTCATAAGTGCAGGAACCATTTGTTTTTTTCGAGAGATACATCCTTCAATAAAAGTTCCTTCTTCTAAGTCGTTCATATGGAAAGATTTACGCCAGATATCTTTACTTGAATGATTAAAGTAGATATAAGAACCTTGGTTAATAATATCAGTGATAAATAATCCGACCACATCATATCCCTTGTTTTCTGCTTCTTGATCTAATAAAGCAATGTATTCTTCTTCTACTTGTTTAATTTGATCAATATCCAAAGTTAAAACTTGTCCAATACCAACAACAAAGTCATTCATATGGAAGTTTTTAAAGTCGCTATATAGAACTTGTTCTTTTGTCATACCTTCTAAACTAGAAGCAGCTTTAAACATTTTCATTCCGTATTCTTCATAATCTACTTCTGCAATTTTAGAAAGAACTTTAATCGCTTCTTCATCCATTTTGGTAGAAGTAGGTGATTTTAAAATAAGGGTATCAGATAAGATTCCTGATAACATAATTCCTGCGATTGCTTTTGGAATTTCAATGTGATGTTCTTTATACATTAGATATAAAATGGTATTGGTACTACCTAAAGGCATATTTCTAAAGTTAATTGGTGCGTTTGTACCAATCGATCCAATTTTGTGATGGTCAATAATTTCCACAATATCTGCTTGATTTAATCCATCCACACTTTGTTCATATTCATTGTGATCAACTAAGATACATTGTTTTCTTTCAACATCATCCATATCCCCAAGACGAAGAACACCTAAACATTCATCTTCATCATTAATAATAGGGTAATTACTGTATTTTACCTCACTCGCTGTTCGTTTTACATAATCTAGTGTGTCATCTTCGTGAAAAGAAACAACATCTTTATTATTTAAAATGGTACTAATATAATTACTTAAACCGATGTGTTTAGATGATAAGAAAGTATCTGATTCTGTACGAATAAGATTGATTTTGTTCTTTTTCGCTTTCTTTAATAATTCTTCACTAATAGGTTCATTACCAGTCATAATAATACAAAGTATTTTTTGATCAATCGCATGTTCTAAGACATTATAACGATTTCCCATTAATAAAATGGTCTCATGATCGAATTTAACATCATTTAAAATTGTTGCTTTACTATACGATGCGATTTTTATATTTCCTTTAATTTCTTCATCAAAACGCAATATTTCTTCTCCATTAATTGCCACTAATATATTGTCATATGAAGTATTAAGCGTATTAATATTTCCACTAATTTGATCTCGTGCAATATCTTTCATCGAAACAATACCTAATAATTTTTTTGTTTTTGTATCGATGACAGGTAGAGTTGTAATTAAATTATTCATCATATAATTAAACGTATCTAAAATAGAAAAATGACGATTAATAAAATGATTCTTTAAGTAATGAACGTCTTTTACTTGTAAACGTACACTATCTAAGCGTTTAGGTTCTTTAATATTAAAGTAATCTAACGCAAATAAAGATTCTTTATTTAAAGATCCTAAGGCACGTGGCTCTGTATTTTCTCCTAATTGATTTTTTAAATAAGAAAATGCGATCGCACTGGTAATACTATCCGTATCTGGTTTTTGATGTCCAAAAATAAATGTTTTTTTCATAATATAAACCTCCTTAAATGGTTTTACTATTCTACCACAAATTTTACCAAAATTAAAATAACTTGTAAATATATTGAATTTTTTGTATAATATTTATACTTTTAGGAGTGATTTCAATGAAACTAGTGATCAATTATGATCTAATAAAAGAAATTCAGAAAGCAAAAGAACCATACACTCTCGTAAAAAATATAAAATATAATTATCGTTTTTATGTAGGCTTAGGTGCGTTTCTTACAAGTATAAATTTATTATTAACAGATGAAACTTTACTTGAAGCCATGGGAAGGATGATTACTTATGGTGGATTAGGTTGTATTTTTGGTAGTTATTTAGGACAAAAAATGTTTGGAGAAGATGGTGATATTTATGGAAAAAAGGCTTATTATAATTTAAGTCATTTAGTCCCCCAATTATCTGATTTAAATGTTCATACAACCTATGATTTATTGTTAGAATCTGAGCAATATTCCAAAACTTGTAAAATCTTTTTAAACGAAAATAAGCTTCCATCTCTATTGGAAAAGAAATATATTTTAGTACCTACTTATGATTATTTAGGGGAAATCCAAAGTACATCTATTCTTCAAGAACATGTAGTTGGTTCTAAAATTTATGTATTGTCTTTAGGTTCTGAAGCGAAAGAATATCGTTTTGCTTATTCTGGTGTTTAGGTGGTAGTGAAGAGGATGAAAAAGATATCGCCAAAAGATTTATATCATCCTCACCTGAAACCTTTGAAGAAGAAGCCATTCAACTATTACAAGAGAAAAATAAAAATCAGGGATACTATATGGATGTAGAGTATCCACGAAATAAAGTAAAAAAGTTAATGAAATTTATAAAAAAATAATAAGTGAGAAGAGAAATCTTCTTCTTTTTTTATAATTTTTTAAAAATTCAAAAACAAAGGTATAAATCATTTTAAACAGACAAAAATAGTTATAGAAAGTGAGGTTTTTATGAAGGCCACAGGTGTAATACGAAGAATTGATGAATTAGGTCGAATTGTTATACCTAAAGAAATAAGAAAAAATTTACGAATCAAAGAAGGTGAAAGTTTAGAAATATATGTCGATAATGAAGATAGAATTATATTAAAAAAGTATTCTTTAATGAAGAATATGGAAGAGTTTGTTGTTTTGCTTGCGGATTCCTTATATTCTTTAATTCATAAAAATATTTTAATTACCGATGGCGATACGGTTTTAGCGTCATCTGGTCCTTTAAAAAAGGAATATGATGGAAAGGTCATTAGTGAAATGTTAGATCGCTCTTTAAAAATGCGTGAAAATGTTGTTGAAACTCATAAAAAAGAAATATCTTTTATTGAAGAAAAAAAGGAAGAATGTACTTATACGATTCAATCGATTATTGTAGGTGGGGATGCCTATGGATTAGTGATTGCTTTTTCTAATGAGGAACCTATTACGGAAACTGATGGAAAAATGATTACGATGGCAACGACTTTTTTATCGAAATATTTAGAGGAATAAGGTTGAAAGTCAAGAGGTTATGTGTTATAATACCGACATAGAAAAGACGAAGAAGGAAAGAAAAATAATGGATTTGATAGAGACTTTGTGGGTGGTGGAAACAAAGATTGAAGTTATTTCGAATGGTTCTGGAGTCTTGTTATCGATAGGTAGGTAACAACGTTACACGCGTTAAGTGGTTAAGGTAATTTATGGTTTTCATAAATTATAAAATAAGGTGGTACCACGTAACACACGTCCTTAAGTGATGTGTGTTTTTTTCAAAAATTTTTGCGTATATTAATATAGTTATCTACCATTTGGAAGGAGATTAAAACATGGAAAAAGAAAAATTTTATATTTCAACCGCCATTGCGTATACTTCAGGAAAACCTCATATTGGAAATACCTATGAAATTGTCCTAGCGGATGCGATTGCTCGTTATAAACGTTTTTTAGGATACGATGTGTATTTTCAAACAGGTACGGATGAACATGGGGAAAAGATCGAACAAAAAGCGAAAGAAGCTGGAATTGCCCCACAAGAATATGTAGATAATATGGCTTTAGAAGTAAGACGTATTTGGGATGTTATGAATACCAGTTATAATCGTTTTATTCGTACAACGAATCCTGCACATAAAGAAATGGTTTCTAAAATATTTAAAAAATTATATGATCAAGGAGATATTTATAAAGGAAAATATGAAGGTTTATATTGTACTCCTTGTGAATCATTCTTTACGGAAAGTCAATTAGTCGATGGGAAATGTCCAGATTGTGGGCGTGAAGTACATAAAGCGAGTGAAGAAGCTTACTTCTTTAAAATGCCTAAATATTCAAAATGGTTAGAAGAATATATTGAAAGTCATCCAGATTTTATTGAACCAGAAAGTCGTAAAAATGAAATTATGAATAATTTTATTAAACCAGGGTTACAAGACTTGTGTGTAAGTCGTACAAGTTTTACTTGGGGAGTGCCTGTAACGTTTGATGAAAAACATGTTATTTATGTATGGATTGATGCTTTAAGTAATTATATTACTTTCTTAGGATATGATGTAGATGGAAATTCGAGTGAAGAATTCCACAAGTATTGGCCTGCCGATATTCATCTAATTGGAAAAGATATTTTACGATTCCACACGATTTATTGGCCAATTATGTTACATGCATTAGGGCTAGAAATGCCTAAGAAAATTTTTGGTCATCCATGGGTATTATATGGTAATGATAAAATGAGTAAAAGTAAAGGAAATATCATGTATGCGGATGATTTAGTAACTCATTTTGGAGTCGATGCGATTCGTTACTATTTACTTCATGAAATTCCATTCTCTTCTGATGGAACCATTGCATATGATTTAATTATTGAACGTATTAATTCTGATCTTGCCAATGTTTTAGGTAATTTAGTGAATCGTACCATTAGTATGTCTAAAAAATATTTTGATGGAATTGTACTCGCACCAACTGCGAAAGAACCAATGGATGATGAATTGATTCAATTGGTATTAAGTGCGAAAGATCGTGTAACGGAAAAAATGGATCAATTACGAGTTTCTGAGGCTCTTGATGAAATTTTTGAAATTTTTAGAAGAAGTAATAAATATATTGATGAGACGATGCCATGGGTTTTAGCAAAAGATGAAACTAAAAAAGAAAGACTTGCGACGGTTTTATATAACTTGTTAGAAGCGATTCGTCAAGGCGCAGTTCTTCTACAAGCTTTCTTACCTGACACATCTAAAGAAATTCTTCATCAATTAAATACAGATAATCATTTTATAGAGTCTTTAAATGAATTTAATGGTTTAGATGAGGGAATTCATTTAAATGATCCACATCCAATCTTTGAACGTATTGATAAGGCTAAAAAAATAGAAGAATTAGAAAATATGAATAAATAAGATTGTAACGATATTAAAAAAATAGGATTTTTATTCTATTTTTTTGTATAGTTGTGTAAAATGTCGAACATTCTCGACTGAAAAAATAATCATTTCCCGGGTTTTCATGTTATAGTGAAAGAGTAGCAGTACACAGATACATAAGTAATGTTTATAAAACATTATAACGAAACACCATGATCGAAATCTGAAAATAGGATCAAGGAGAGATTAAAGTGGATAATAAAAATAGTATGTGGTCTGTAGTACTTGTATTTGTTTTAATTGTTTTATTAGTATTAGGAAGTTTAATTCTTTCATTAAATTTATATGATGGTTTATATTTGGCTTTTATTCTTATATGTATGTTTAAATTCATTTATTTGCGAAAACATAAATCATCAGATTCCATCTTAGATAAAGAATCATAGAAATTATATCTTGATTGTGATATAATTTTTTTGCTTGGAGGGATCATTATGATGATAGATACTCATTGTCATTTAGATATAGAAGATTATGAAGATGTAGAAGAAGTGATTCATCATATGGATGGTAACTATATGATTGCGTCCGGTGCATCGCCAGAAGGAAATAAACGAGTATTAGAGTTAGTAGAAAAGTACTCAAATATTTACGGTACTATAGGTCTTCATCCAGAATGTGCCTCTACTTATACGAAAGATGATCTTTTATTTGTAGAAGAGAATCTAAATCATCCTAAAATAGTAGGAGTAGGTGAGATTGGTCTGGATTATCACTATTCAGATATCGATAAAGAAAAACAAAAAGAGTTATTTATAAAACAAATCAAACTCGCTCAAAAATATAACAAAACGATTGTCATTCATAGTCGTGATGCGGCTATGGACACGTATGATATTTTAAAAGAATATTTACATCAACAAAAAGCAATCTTACATTGTTATGGATATAGTAAAGAAATGGCTCTTCGTTTTAAAGAATTTCCAATTAAATTTGGTATAGGTGGAGTCGTTACTTTTAAAAATGGAAGACGTTTACAAGAAACAGTAGAAGCTTTAGATTTAGAAGATTTAGTCTTAGAAACCGATAGTCCTTATTTAACACCAGAACCATATCGTGGTCATAAGAATGAACCTTATAACATTTATTATGTCGCAAAAAAAATTGCCCAAATAAAACATACTACTTTGGAAAATGTATTAAAAACAACGCTTTCTACCAGTATTTCCCAATTTGACTTGAAGTTATAACTATGTTAAAATGAGTACAGTTATTTGAAGTAAAGCGGGGTGCCCATATGAACATTTATTTACTTGAAATATTAAGTAAAATCGTTCGTATATTGTTTGTTTCTATGGTGTCTTTGTTTCATTCTTTTAGTGTTAGTACAACGACCTTAGATGCGAGCAATACAGTTATTAATAAGAGTTTAAATGCGAATAATCGAATTATTCAACATACAACTCAAGTAACTTATAATTCAAAACTTCCAGCTAACATTTCTAAAGTAATTACTCCTGGAGTGGATGGAGTTGTATTTGTAGATGAATTAAATAATCAAAAAGTGTTAAGAGGAATGGTACCTGAGGTAGTGGAACAAGGAACTGGTGATCAAGGAGAATATGTTGGAAAACTCTCTGGTTATGGTCCGGATTGTGCAGGATGTAGTAAAGTAGGAAATGTTGCTTGTTATACTAGAGAAGGAAAAAAACATAGTTTAAAATATGATGGTATTTATTATAATGATTACCAATATGGACAAGTTCGCATTTTAAGTGCGGCTCGTGAAAAATTCCCATGTGGAACGATTATTCAAATTGATAATGGTAAAGTAGAGCCTTATTATGCGGTTGTATTAGATAGTGGAGCTTCTATGGTCAATGCATGGAAAAAAGGTACCGTATGGATTGATCTAGCATACGCTAGTAGTGCGGCAGCTCGTGCAGGTAATACTTCTGGATCCAATGTTAAATTTAGTGTACAAAGATGGGGTTGGTAAACCTCATTTTTAATTGACTTTTTCTACTTAGTTACGGTATGATAAAAAAGAAAAGGAGGAAAATTATGAACTATTCCCCAATCAAAATGAAAGAATTATTAGAAAAACATGATTTTAATTTTAAAAAGAATTTTGGTCAAAACTTTATTATCGATGAGAATGTAATTACCAATATTATTAAAAAGTCTGGAGTAGATCAAGATACTTTAGTGTTAGAAATTGGTCCAGGAGCTGGATCTTTAACGTATAAATTAAGTGAATACGCGAAAAATGTTATTTGTTATGAGATTGATACGAAACTACAACCAATTTTAGAAGAAACATTATCAGACTGTTCTAATGTAAAAGTGATCTATCAAGATTTTTTAAAAAGTAATGTGCTAGAAACGTTAAAGGAATATGATTATAAAAAGTTATATGTCGTTGCCAATCTTCCTTACTATATCACTACGCCTATTATTGTAAAATTGATTGAGGATCACATACCAGTAGAAAAAATAGTTGTAATGGTTCAAAAAGAAGTAGGAAATCGTTTTAAAGCAAATCCAGGATCAAAAGAATATGGATCTTTAACGGTATTTTTAGATTATTACTTTGATATTAAGAAAGTCATGGATGTAAGTAAGAATGTTTTTCTTCCTAAACCGAATGTCGATAGTATTGTCGTCTCTTTTACTAAAAAAGTTCAAGTATTAACTGCTCAAAATGAAGAACATTTCTTTCAATTAGTACGTGATAGTTTTAAACAAAAAAGAAAGACATTACGTAATAATTTAAAAAGTTATAATTTAGAAGTTGTAGAAAGAGTATTAAAAAAGTATGATCAGAATTTAAGTGTACGTGCAGAAAATATTACACTAGAAGAATTTATAGAAATGAGTAATGAATTGTGCAAGGAAAAATAATTTATGATGAGAATGGAAATATAAAAGAAGTATATGGATATAAAGTGTTTTCTGAAGATTTAAAAGGTTACAATGATTTTCAATTTGAAATTGGTAAACAGTATCACATTTCATCCATTCAAGCGAAATCTTCAGGTTTTCACTTTGCCCTACGCTTAGAAGATACCTTGCGTTATCAATTTAAAGAGCAAGAACCTCGTATTTGTTTGGTTCATGGCTTTGGTGAAATTGTTTCTTTTGATGATGATTATTATGGATATGATAACTTATATGCTAGTACAGATATTGAGATTATAAAAGAAGTCTCACGAAAAGAAATAATTGCTTATTATGAATCAATTAAGGATAATCCATATTATACAAGAGAACATCAACGTTTTTGTCAATTATATCCTTTAACAGACGAAGAAAGAAGTCTATTGAAAAGAACGAGACACCCTCATCGTCGATAGATTTATTTTGTTTTAACAAAATAAATGTCAAAAAAATAAAGTTATTTTGTTTAAACAAAACAACTTTACAAATGATAGAATAAACTATATAATATGAATAGAGGTGATTTTCATGTTAAAAAGAGAACTTTACTTGTCCCAAATTAGAGGTTTTTATCATTCTGATTTGGTTAAAATTTTAGTTGGAATAAGAAGATGCGGAAAATCAGTAATTCTAAATCAGATTATAGAAGAAATCAAAGAGGAAGGCGTTGATGATAACCATATCATTAATATAAATTTTGAATTTATAGAATTTGAAGAATTGAGAGATTATAAAAAATTAAATGTTTATATTAAAAGTAAAATAACGGATCAGAACATGTATTACATTTTTTTGGATGAAATTCAAAATGTCAATCGTTTTGAAGATGTAGTTAATTCTTTACGTGCATCTTTAAAAAATATCAGTATTTTTATAACGGGATCTAATAGTAAACTATTATCGGATGAATTATCTACTGTTTTATCAGGAAGATATGTTTTATTCCATATATATCCTTTATCTTATAAGGAGTTTATTGCTTTAACGGAAAAAGATCCTTATGATGAAGATAGTTTTTGGAATTATGCTAGGTGGGGTGGATTGCCTAACCGTTGTGAATTTTCTAATGAAACAGATATCAAAAATTATTTATATAGTGTATTTGATTCTATCATTTTAAGAGATATTGTGAAAAGACTTAAATTGCAAGATACAACTCTTTTTGATCTTCTTTTACAGTATCTAATTGATACAACAGGGAGAAAATTTTCTTCAGAAAATGTTATTAAATATTTGGAAAAAGAAAACCGTAAAATTTCTACTGAAACATTGTATACTTATGTTTCCGCTTTATGTAAAGCTTTAATTTTACAAAGGGTTTATCGTTATGATGTTCATGGTAAAGCAGTTCTTAAAACATTAAATAAATATTATGTCACAGATTTAGGAATTGCTCAGATTAAACACAATAATACAAGTTTTAAGAACTTCTTAATGTTAGAAAACATTATATATAATGAATTAAAAGTTCGTGGTTATGAAGTATATATTGGTAAGACAAAGAGTGGAGAAATTGATTTTGTAACCAAAAAAGATGGAAATACAAAATATATACAAGTTTCTTATGAATTAAATAGTCCTGAAGTGATCGAGAGAGAATTTGGTGCGTTTAAAACAATTTCAGATCACTATCCAAAATATGTAATTTCTTTAGATCAAGAAGATTATTCACAAGATGGAGTTAAACACATAAATTTGATTGATTTTTTAATGAGTGATGAATTTTAAAATTTGAGAACAAAGAAATTTGTTCTTTTTTTGACAAATTTAGAAGATTCTTTTGGATATAATGAGCGCGGTGATCATTTATGTTGGAAAGTGTTAATAAGTTATTATGGGGCCTTGCTTCTTTTATGATTATAGGTTGTGGTTTTCTCTTTACCACTTTATTTCGGGGACCACAGTTTCAATTTAAAAAGATGTTCCAAGCTCTATTCAAAAAGAATAGTGGAGAAGGCATTAGTGCGATGGGAACACTAATGATGGTTTTAGCTGGGCGTATTGGTGTAGGAAGTCTAGCCGG
>ERZ1643251.1998-NODE-1998-length-21620-cov-39.478414_pt1 | contig 21620 bp, 21 predicted proteins | sample MGYA00579261_ERZ1643251 | MGnify/ENA primary metagenome ERZ1643251 (study PRJEB29033, sample SAMEA4952267) | chicken gut metagenome | biome: Broiler Chicken; feature: Gastrointestinal Tract; material: Caecum | place: Ireland | collected 2018 | study: Broiler... | reverse complement strand
CTGCAGTTGCCATTAAAGAAACAATAGATAAAATAATTATAACTGCAATTAATTCTATTAAAGTAAATGCTTTATCCACTTTTCTTGATTTTTCCATACTTACATCTCCATTCATATTTTTAATATTTCTATACTTACATATAAATTATATCATATTTTTTATATATTAAACTACATATAAAATTACTTTACAAAAAAATGTAGAAATTGTTAATCTACATTTTTAAATTATTGTTCTTTATTTTCAATTGCATTTTTTAGTTCTTCTTGACTCATTTTAGTGTAACCTTTAATTTTTAATTCTTTAGCAATATTTCTTAATTCTTCTAAAGTTGGTTCTTCCTCTTCTGGAGGTAGACATTTATGTTCTACTAAATAATCAATTTCTTCTTTAGTTAAAGTTTCTTTTGTAATTAAAGTATTAGCAATTAAATCTAATAAATCACGATTATCTTTAATTATCTTAGTAGCTTTTTTATAACAATCATCCATAATTTTACGCATTTCTTGATCGATTTCATAAGCAACTTGACCAGAGAAATTACGTGATTTATTATAATCTCTACCTAAGAAAACACTACCTTCTTGTTGTTCTAATTGAAGTGGGCCTAATGAACTCATACCATATTCAGTTACCATTGATCTAACTATCTTAGTAGCTTGCTCAAAGTCATTATGAGCTCCAGTAGTTATTTCATTAAATACTAATTCTTCAGCAACTCTACCACCTAACAAACCAGTAATACGTTCTAATAATTCTTGTTTAGTAGCAGTAAATCTTTCTTCTTTAGGTAACATCATTGTATATCCACCAGCATAACCACGTGGAATAATAGTTATTTTTTGAACATCATTAGCACCATCTAATTTAATACCTAATACCGCATGACCTGCTTCATGATAAGCTACTAATTTCTTATCATTTTCAGTATATTTTTTAGATTTTTTAGCTGGACCCATCAATACTCTATCATGAGCTTCATCTATTTCTAACATAGTAATACTTTCTTTATTTCTTCTAACGGCTAATAACGCAGCCTCATTAAGTAAGTTTTCTAAATCAGCCCCACTAAATCCTACTGTTCTTTCAGATATATTTTTTAAAGATACATTTTTAGCAAAAGTCTTACCTTTAGCATGAACATTTAATATTTCTTCTCTTCCTTTAGCATCTGGTAAATTAACTTGAACTTGTCTATCAAATCTACCCGGTCTTAAAAGAGCTGGATCTAAAACATCTGGTCTATTTGTAGCAGCAATAATTATAATTCCTTCATTAGCACCAAAACCATCCATTTCAGTTAATAATTGATTTAATGTTTGTTCTCTTTCATCATGGCCACCGCCTAAACCAGCACCTCTTTGACGGCCTACAGCATCTATTTCATCGATAAAGATTAAACATGGGGCATTATGTTTTGCTTGTTTAAACATATCCCTTACACGAGATGCTCCAACACCAACAAACAATTCAACAAATTCAGAACCACTTATATAATAAAATGGTACATTAGCTTCACCAGCAACTGCTTTAGCTAATAATGTTTTACCGGTTCCTGGAGGACCTACTAATAAAACACCTTTAGGTATTCTAGCACCTAATCTTTGGAATTTTTTAGGACTTTTTAAGAAATCAATTAATTCAGCAACTTCTTCTTTTTCTTCATCTAATCCAGCAACATCTTTAAAAGTTACTTTATTATTTTGTTCACTAAGTCTAGCTTTACTTCTACCAAAATCCATTGATTTATTAGCAGCACCCATTTGTCTAGTTACAAAATAAAAACCAACACCTAAAATAATAATCATAGGTAGTACATTTAAAATAAATAACAACAATGCACTTGAATCCGGATCTGATGAAGTTGTTATTTTAAAATCATAATTTTCTTCAGCATTTAATATTTTAGCTATAACTTCATTAGATAGAGGTACTTTTAAATAAAATGTTTCGTTTTCACCATAATTATTTAATTTACCTCTTATTTCATATACACCCGCACTACTACGTGGTGTAATAGATATTTCTGTTATTTCTTTATTATCCATATGAGTTATAAATTGGTCATAAGTAAATTGATTTACTTTAGTATTAGATAAATTAAAGAAATAAAGAATTCCAAGCATTACTACAAATAAAACTAAATATGGTAGTAATCCTTTTTTTACATCTTTTTTATTCATAAATTCCTCCTTTTAATAGTACTTAAGTATTATATCATACTTTTCTTCTTTTTCCTTACAAAATTTTGATTTTTTTAATCCTGGTAACCAAATTATGTTATCATCACTATCACATACTACTGGCCATAGTTCTCTATCTTTAGTTGAAATCTTACAATCAATAAATATATCAGATATTTTTTTTCTACCTAACATTCCTTTAACAGTCATCTTATCGCCATCATGACGATTGCGGACATATAAAGGTAATTTAACTAAACTAGAATCTAATCTACAAATATTATTATCATCCAATTTAGAAGACTTAACAACTTCAATATTTTTACCATTTGGTAAATTTAAATATTCTTCAATTTGAATCTCATATATATTATTTTTAATTTCTAATTTAGCGAGTTCTAAAGTATTATATGACTTAATAGCTCCAATATTATTAGGTAAATGAATAGTTGCATTAGCTTTATTAGATAAAACCAAATTGTGAATTATTTCACAATGTTTATCAGTTATTAACATTAAATCGTCTTGATACATTTTTTCTAACATCATATAAATAATTTTAGTTTGAATTAATTCTTCTTGTTTTTTGAATTCTTCAATATTTAAAACATTATCAGGACATATTTTATTATATTTTTTCTTAACTTGTTTATCAATATAATCATTGTATTCTAATAAAACTTTACTAAATTTATAAAACTTTTCATGAACTAATTTATCTTCTTTTTTAAATTGAGGAACAATATATTTTCTAAATCTATTTCTAGTATAAACATCTTTGGTATTAGATGAATCCTGCATATATTTAATTTTATTTTTATCTAAATAAGCAATTATTTGATCTTTAGTAACTTCAATTAAAGGTCTTATTATATAGTAATTTTCCATTTTAACAACCTTAGAAAAACCACTATATCCTTTTAAAGTTGAACCTCTTACAATACGCATTAATATAGTTTCCATTAAATCATCGGCATGATGAGCTGTAAATAAATATTTGGCATTGTATTTTTTTATTAAACTATTAAAAAAACTATATCTAATTGTTCTTGCTTCATTATGAAAATTATCATCTCCATACTTTTCAATTGTCATAGTTTCAAATATAACACTATTCTTTTTACAATAATCACTAACAAATTTTTGTTCTTCAAATTGGCCTTTTCTTCCTGTATTATGATTAACATGAGCACATACTATTTGTAAATCCAAAGCTTTTTTTAATCTAATTAATAAATGTAATAATGCCATAGAATCAGGTCCACCAGATACACCTACTACTACTGCATCACCATATTTTATATTTAATCTATTAAGCAATTCATCATATACTTTATCCATAATTCTCACCATATCAATTATATAATAAAAAAAAATAGTAAGCAAGACTATTTTTATAAATATTTATCTAATAATTCTTTTACAAATGAAGTATATTCTACCTCAGTACTTTCTTCTGCTTCTAATAAGCATAAAGGAGGAAACAAAACACACCACCAATTATCACCTTTACCTTCACCTAAAGTAATAACTAATGACTCATAATAACCTTCATCATAAGTAATTCCTTTATATTCTTTACTAGGAAAGTAATTTAATCCAAAATTAACATCATATCCTAATTCATAATCTAATAATTGTAAAGTAGTTTTAACATCATTATCAATATTGTCTAAATTATTATTAATAATTCTTCTTGCTTCATCTACACCTTTAGTATTTTTTAATAATTCATACATTTTATATTGAATATTTTCTTTTACTATTTTTTTGATTTCTTGATCATATTCGGAATTACTATTAGCAATCACTCTAATTCTTAAAGCATCAGATGGAATAGCTAAACTAGACACATGACCTACACATACATAAAACAAAATAATTAAAAAAATAACCAATATTAATTTTTTCAAATTTATCACCTAAATTAATATTGATTATTTATTTATAAATTTATACAATATTTTTTAATAAAATAACAATTCTATCAATTATTTGTTGTTTCATCGATTCTCTATCACCAATTAAATCTTCAATAGTCATAGTATAGTTATGATTTTTTTCTTTATCATAAATACTTACATAAACAATATTATTTGAACCATAAGGATTACTATCATCTTGTTTATTTAATTTTCCAGTTATTCCTACGCCATATGAAGAATTAGTATATAAAGTTATAGCTTTACTCATAGCATTTGCTGTTTCCATACTATAAACAGTATATTTATCAATTATATTACTATCTACACCCATTTTTATTTTATATTCATTAGAATAAGTTACTGTTCCAAATTTAAATACTTTACTAGAATCATCTATATTAGTTATTGAACTAGCTAAAAAGCCACCAGTACAAGATTCCATTGTAGATATTGTTTTATTTAATTTAATTAATTTATTAACTACATCTTTCATTTAATTACTCCTAAGATTAAATCATTATTAACTTTATTTTCAGATATTTCAATACTATCCAAATATTCATTACTTAAATCAATTTCTTTATCAGTATATAAAGTACATAACAAATCTTTATCATTAACATAATCATTTATTTTTTTATTTAGAACAATACCAGCATTATAATCAATTATATCTTCTTTTTTAACTCGTCCTGCACCTAACATACAACTTATTTTACCTATTTTAGCAGTTTCCATTTTAGTAATATAACCACATTTATTAGAATATACTTTATATTCATATTTTGAATTATGATTTAATTTAGAAATATCTCCACCTTGATATTTAACTAATTGATAAAATTTATCTAATGCCTTACCGCTTTTTAATACTTCTATTACTTTATCTTTAGCATTATTATAATCAATTCCTTTAGTAATACTAACCATATATGTAGCTAGTTCAATACATATATCAGTTAAATCTTTAGGACCATTATTTTTTAATACCTCAATAGCTTCTAATACTTCTAAATTATTTCCGATATTATTACCTAATGGTTCGTTCATATTAGACAAAATAGCAACTGTATTAATGGAAGCATTCTTACCAATGTTGACCATAGTTTCACCTAGTTTAGTAGCATCATTTATATTTTTCATAAAAGCACCACTACCAACTTTAATATCTAATACTAAATTTTTAGCGCCACTTGCTATTTTTTTACTCATAATACTAGAAGCTATTAAAGGAATACTTTCTACTGTCGCAGTTACATCTCTTAAAGCATAAATTTTTTTATCTGCTGGAGCTATATTTTTAGTTTGACTTATAACACTTAAATTAATGTTATTTATTTGATTAATAAAATCTTCGTCACTTAATTGTACTTTAAATCCCGGTATAGATTCTAATTTATCAATAGTTCCTCCAGTATAACCTAATCCTTTACCACTCATTTTAGCTACTTTACAATCTAAACATGCAACTATTGGTGTAATAATTAAAGTTGTTTTATCTCCAACACCACCAGTTGAATGTTTATCCACAGCATTAAAATCTAAATTTAATTTATCCCCAGAATTAGCCATAGCTAAAGTTAAATTAGTTACTTCTAAATCATCCATACCATTTAAAACAATAGCCATTAATAAACTTGATACTTGATAATCTGGTATTAAATTATCAACATAACCATTAACAAAAAATTCAATTTCTTCTTTGGTTAAAGATAATTTGTTTTTTTTCTTTTCTATTATGTCATACATTCTCATAGTTATTTCTCCAAATCAAAAGAATAGGGTAATAATTCATCTAAAGTATATTCCTTATCTCCCACATAAATCTTAAAATCTTTATCACAAAATTCACTCATAACTTGGCGACATACGCCACAAGGATAACAATATTCTGTATCACCACTTACTGCGATTGCTTCAAATTCTTTATATCCTTCACTTATAGCTTTAAAAAATGCAGTTCTTTCAGCGCAACAAGTAGGTGTATGAGATACACTTTCTATATTACATCCTGTAAATATTTTACCATCTTTAGTAAGTAGGGCAGCTCCAACTTTAAAATGAGAGTAGGGGCTATATGAATTTTTTTTAGCTTCAATAGCTTTATCCATTAATTCCATTATAAAACCTCCAAACTTCCTTCCAAAGCAACTTCTATCATATGTTTTAAATTATTTTGTCTATCACTAGAACTAATCTTAGTATCATCATATAAAGAATCAGATACAGTAAGTAGACATGCAGCTTCTTTTTTTAACATTTTAGCTATATAAAATAAAGCAAAAGCTTCCATTTCGCTAGCAATAATATCTTTAGGCAATCTTTTATTATATTCATCTCTATTTTCCATATAAGCATCAAATACCATACTACAAACAGTTTTACCTTGTTTAATAGTATTATCTTTATTTAAAATAATATTATTTAAATATTTACTAGATTCAACTTCATGAACATCAACTGAACTATAAGTATAACTAAAATTAGTTTCCGTATAACTTGAAGTAGATAAAATAGTATCTAACAATTTTATATCTTTATTATTACTTCCACAAGAACCAATTCTAATTATATATTTTACATCAAAAAATTTATACAATTCATAACAATATATTCCCATACTAGCCATACCCATACCTGATGAAAAAACTGTTATTTTTTTACCTTTATAATAACCAGTATAAGCTAACATATTTCTTACACTATTAACTAATTTATAATCTTCTAAATATGTTTCTGCTATAAATTTAGCTCTTAAAGGATCTCCTGGCATTAAAATAACATTTGAAATATCTTCTTTATTACATTTAATATGTGGTGTTTCAATCATTTTATCACTCCTATAATTAGTATAACACAAAACTAATATTATAGTAACATATCTTTTATTTTCTTTACAGATAAACCAATTAATTTTGATACTGTTTCAATTATTTTAAAATATTGTAATATTCAATCTTTTTTATAATTCAAACATAATAATTTATTATATTTTGGCATTTAAAAATATCAGAATTATATCTGATATTTTATTTATTAAAAATTAATTTAACAAAAGCTGTAATATCTTCATCACTAATTTCACTTTCAAAATTTAGGCTTTGAATCATTGCAGAATATTCAGTATTACTTTGTAATAAATTTGAAAGTTCTTCGGTATAATACCTTGGTACATATCCTAAATGATATATTTTACCATTTTTATTAAACAATACTTTGATTGCATTTTTATCATATTTATTTGTTGGCTCTAATTCTAATTCAAGTTTATCATTAACATTAATTAAATTTTGTTCAACACATTTTTTTACATCCTCACAATGTCTTGTTCCGGCAACATCAAATTCAACTTTATTATAATCAAATGCTGGAACAAATTCAAAATTATCAGTTAATAATCTTCCTTTTGTTGCCTTTAAAATATCTAATTCATTTGAATCAATTTCTAGATTATAAGAATTCAAAATTTCTAAATAATCTGGCCTTGATTTGTTTGGCAACCTTGTTAAAATATTTGCAAATAATTCATTACTTTCATATGTTTGGTGAATATTTCTAAAACCAGGAAAATCTTTAAAACCAACCTTAGAAGCATCATTCAATTCAGGATCAACATATTTAAATGAATATTTAGTTTCATCAAATGTTAAAATTCCAATTTTATATCTTCTTCTACTAATAGGTTCTTTCCAAATTAACCACATTTCTTTTTTCATTTTTTTCATCCTCTTTTTTACTTAATATTTAATAAGATATCTCTCCGTTTTTTCAAATAGTATATTATATATTGTTTATGTTTATCAGTCAACAATTCATCAGGTATTTTGTTAACTATATTTTCTATTATGTTATCAGTTAATTTATTCAAATTATTTATATCCTTTATCAAAATATCATGATAATTTTCATTCAAATAGTTAATCAATTCAAAATGTTTAAATCTCTGTTTATTATCTTCTTTATAAATATATGTTTTACTTTTGTTTATATATGCATCAAATTTATTTAAATCGTTATAATAAATATTTGCGTATTCTTCATTTCTAAATTCTCTTAATAAATTACAACCATTATCATAAAGTGGCGAAAATTCATAACCACTTTGAGTTATTTCAATACCCCAATTTTCTTCATGTCTATCAGTTTCTCCAACTAATGCATCAAAAACCATAAGCCTAATGAAACCCTTAAAAAGATTATTATCTATATTATCTAATGTCTTTTTTATATTACTTACTGTATAAAAATATGGTCTTTCTTTTTCATGCTCATTCAAGTAAGATACCGCATCCATATGTGTAGTTTTATCCACATCAACGAACAAATAATTTAAAACACCAATTTCTTGTTTTTCGTCTTTTGCTAATTCAATTTTTGCACACTTATATCCAAGAACTTTTGCAATTTCATAACACATTTTTTCTGAACAAGCTTCACTAACATTATAGCCTTTACCTTGATATTTAAACCATGCTTTACTTTTATCATTATTATCTATTGCTAATCTTTTTGTTCTTGATCCTTTTGTATTAGATGTGTAGTTTAAATATTGAAAGTCAATATTTGGCAGTTTAATAGAATATTTTTACATTTCATCACCCACATTGTATAATAATTTTCATAAACATAAAATCACTTATATCATTTATTATATTTTATAAGAAAAATAGTAAAACTTATTTTTCTTTTGTTTTATTATATCATTGTAACCACTATGACAATTATAAAATATTTTTCTTTTAGGTCCAAAATATCCTATAATTAGTATAACACAAAACTAATATTATAGTAACATATCTTTTATTTTCTTTACAGATAAACCAGTTAATTTTGATACTGTTTCAATATTCATGTTTGCTTCTAGCATATTTTTAGCTGTTTGCAATATTCCTTCTAATTTACCTTTTTTTATTCCTTTTTTCATACCTTTTTCTTCAGCTTCACTTTTTATATAATTTTCTCGCATTTCTCTTTCTTGTTCTGGAGTAAACCATTTTACTACTAATTCATCTTTGTTTGCTTCTTCTACACTTTCTTTAAATTCCTTCACTATATCATTCCTTTCACTTAATTTTTTTAATTCTTCTAATTCTAATCCTAACATAGCATATAACTCTTCTTCTTTTGTTAACTTATAATTATTATAATACTTTTTAATATAAAAGTCTACATTTAAATTCTTTATTTCTATTTTTGTTGTCAATTTTTTATTCTCAGTTAAATTTACTACTGCTATATCTTCTATTCCTTTACTTTTTCTTCCAAAATTTATATTTATTTGCCTAACACAGCCTTTTAATGTTTGTTTATCTTTTTCACTTTTATCTAAGCATAGCTTAAATACATATAATAAATTTCTTTCTTTTATGTATTTATTATATCTTGAATTTAATTCTACATTTATATATTCATCATCTGTTTTAATTGATAAATCTAATTTTTGACCTATATTATGTATATTATCTTTTATTAAATTAGGATTTAATATAATAAATTCATTATATTTTTTATTTAATATTTGTTCTGTTATTTTCTTTATTACTCTTTGATTTTTTACTGCTGAATACATAAAAATTGATTCATATTTTGCTGTATAAAACTTTGACATATTTTTCCTCCTACTAGTTATATACGACAAAAATAAGTCAAATTCCTGCAAAAAATCAAAAAAATTGTAATTTCTTACAATTTATTTATGATAAGTTTCATTATTTAAAATTTTAAAACTTCGATATATTTGTTCTAATAACATAACTCTAAATAATTGATGAGGGAAAGTTAAATTAGAAAAAGATAATTTATAATTACTTATTTTTTTTATATCATCATGTAATCCATCCGAACCACCAATTATAAAAGTAATATTAGGATTAGTTAAAAATATATTGTCTATTTTATGCGCTAAAGTAGGGGAGTCTAACATATTTCCTTCTATTTCAAGAGTTATTATAAATTCTTTATTAATATACTTTAAGATATTATCTCTTTCTTCTTTAATATTACTATCTTTTAATTCAATTATTTCTATTTTAGTATATTTGCTTATTCTTTTAGTATATTCTAAACAAGCATCTACTAAATATTTTTCTTTTAACTTTCCAACACATATTATTTTAATCATACTTCTATCAACTCAGTACTTTCATTTTGGGTAGCAATCATTATTTTAATATTTTTTATATCATTTAAATTATTTAGAGCTAAAGATGGATCATTATTTTGTTCAGATAAATGGGCTAAAACAATATATTTAGTTTTATTTCCAATTATTTTATTTAAATATTCTTTACATTGATTATTAGATAAATGTCCTTTATCTCCTAATATTCTTTGCTTAATTTGATAAGGATAATTAGGATTATTCATAAGCATTTCAATATCATGATTGCTTTCAAAAATATATAAATCTTTATTATTTAATTTTTTTAAATTCTTGATATTTATATATCCGGTATCAGTTACATAAACAATTTCTTTATCATTACTTTTAAATATATAACCAACAGAATCAGTATCATGTGATGTTTTGAAATAATCAACAATTAAATCATTTAATATTATTTCAGATTCTAATATTTCATATTCATTTAATATATCTTTTAATTCATTGTACATATCTAATGTTAAAAAGACTTTAGGATGATGTTTTTTTATAAAAACCTTTAATCCAGCAACATGATCAGTATGAGTATGAGTTATGAAGACAAAATTAATATCATCAGGATTTACTCCCAATAATATTAATTTTTTTTCAATATATAAACTACTCATTCCAGCATCTATCAATACTTTTGTATTATTAGTTTCTATATACGTTGAATTTCCTTTAGAACCCGAAGCTAAAACTGATACTTTCATTCGTATATACTCCATGGATTTATTTTGCAATATTTACAATTTTTCCATACCTCAAAGTGAATGTGTGGTCCTGTTGAATATCCTGTAGAGCCAACATAGCCTATTTGTTGACCACGAGCAACAGTAGTTCCTATATTAACACCATCCATAAATTTATTCATGTGAGCATATAATGTATAGTAACCATTATTATGATCAACTACTATGTAATTACCATAATCATAACGATATTCTTTAATGATTACTGTTCCATTATTAGCAGAATAAACTGGAGAATTATAGCCAGTACCAGCAATATCTAAAGCAGCATGGAATTCACGTTCACCAGTAATTGGTTGAATACGCCAAGCATAATTTGTTGAAATTACCCAACCACTTTCACTAGGCCATTCCCAATTATTTAAATCACCAACATTAGGAATTTGTTTTTCACCTTTTATAATGATTTCATCAATCGTACTTTTTAATATTTCTTTACCAACAGGTTCAACGAAAGCAATGTCACCATTAACTATTTTTTGTTTTTGACTAATTCTCTCTAAACCATTTTTACCTTCTTGAACTGTTTTTTCATAATTTAACAATTCATTTTCATCATACTGATAAATTGTTTTAAATTCGCTAACTTTATCCTCAACAATATATTTTTCCACTACAACGCTTAATTGTGGATTTGTTTCTTTAATCAAAACTTCTGTTCCAACTGATATTAAACTATTTTCATCGCGATACTTAGGATTTGATATTAAAAATTCTTGATTGCTAATTTTGTTATTACGAGCGATATCTTCAATCATTTCATTCTCTTTTACTTTATATGTTGTAGTAATTGGATTATCACCATATAATAAGAATTGCGTCAATTCATCACTATTAGTAAAAATATTATTATCTATTGATATTTGAGTTTCCTTAACAGTAATATTTTCTTCAATATAAACATTCTCAATTAAAGATCCAACTGTTTCTATTTTCAATTGATTATCTTCTAAGTAAGCTTTATAATCATCTTTACCAACATAAGTTGAAATTAAAGAATTTACAGCTTCTTCAAAAATATTTTTATCTGTAACATATAAATATTCATTTTTATCTTCATTATTAATAGTAAATTGATATCCTCTAATTGTAAAAGATTTTAAATCAATGATTTTTGAATAAATATCTTCTATATTAGTTAATTCGCCATTATAAGTCAAAACTTTTTCAATATTTAATCCGTTGGGTGAATATATTTTTTCAATTGTTTCACCATCTTCAATTATGATGTCCATACATTTTTTATTATCTTTTTCATAGTACTTAATATCTTTACTATTATCCATTAATTCTTTTATTTCTTCATCTTTAATAATTTCTTCTAATGTTTTTTCATCTTCACAATATGTTTTAGTAATATCTTTTATATTAATTAAATGTTCAGTATTTTCATCAATGTAATTTTGTAATTTTTCTTTTGAATCAATTGTACCTAAATATTCGCCGTCTAAATAGACATTAAATAATACATTAGGATAATTATTTTTACTATATCCAAAACAAAAGAAAAATAAAATTATTCCTAATATTAAACTTATTACTATCGATCCTATTTTTTTCATACGTCACCTTCCATACTTTCATCAACTGAATTAAATGTACTAGTATTAGTTTTAAAAATAAGTGGGATATCTGTTACTGGTCCATTACGATGCTTAGCAATAATTAATGTTGTTCTACTAGTATTTTCATCGATTCTAGCTTCTCTATCGTAATAGTCTTCACGATGAAGCATAGCAACAATATCAGCATCTTGTTCAATAGAACCAGATTCTCTTAAATCACTTAATATTGGTCTATTATCTTTTCTTCCTTTTCCCTCAACACTTCTTGATAATTGAGATAAAGCAATAACTGGAACTTTTAATTCCATCGCTAAAGTTTTTAAACTTCTAGATATTTCAGTTACTTCTTGAACTCTGTTTCCTTTATATCTATCCGAACCTTGAATTAATTGTAAATAATCGATGATAATAATGTCTAATCCATCTTTCATAGAAGCAAGTCTTCGACATTTAGCTCTTATTTCACTAATTGTCATACCTGATGTATCATCGATATACATCTTAGTTTCAGCCAATCTACTAATAGCTTCATTTATTCGTTTCCAATCTTCATTTTTTAAATTACCACTTTTTAATTTATCACCAAATATTTGCCCAACTGAAGCTAACATTCTCATTACTAATTGTTCTGCACTCATTTCCATATTAAATAACGCAACAGTTTTGCCATTCATAGCTATGTTAGTTGCAAGGTTAACAGCAAACGCTGTTTTACCCATACCAGGACGTGCTGCTATAATAATTAACTCATGAGGATGTAATCCAGAAGTAATTTTATCTAATTTATAAAAACCTGTGGAAATACCAGTCATTTCGCCTTTGTTTTTAGATATTTTTTCCAAATCTTCTTGTGTTTTAAACAATACATCTTGAATACTTCTAAATTCTGTACCTTTTCTTGTTTTAACAACATTTAATATTTTTGTTTCAGCATTATCTAAAATATCATTAATACTATTATTTGAATTATAAGCATCTGTTACTATATTAGTAGCTTCATCAATTAATCTTCTTAAAATAGCTTTTTCTTCAACTATTTTAATGTATTCTTCTATATTAGCAGCAGTAGGAACACTTCTAGCAACAGTAGTTAAATATTCAATACCACCAATAGTATTTAACCAATTTCTTCTTTTTAATTCTTCACTAACGGTCATTATATCTATTGGTTTATTTACTTCAGCTAAGTCTCTTATAACTGAAAATATTTTACTATGACTATCTAAATAAAATAAATTTTCATTTAAACTTTCAATACCTTTTTGTAAAGCATATTTAGTTAAAAACATCGATCCTAAGACCGCTTGTTCAGCTTCAATACTATGAGGTATAGTTTTTTCTTGCATAATTCACCTACTTTACTAAATTAATTTTTATATTAGCTATTACTTTTTTATGTAACTCAACATTTACAATATGAGTACCTAAACTAGATAAAGGATGATCTAATTTAATTTTGTTTTTATCAATATCATAATTTAATTTTTTTAATTCTGTTACGATTTGTTTAGTACTAACACTACCGAATACTCTATCTTGTGTACCAACTTTTACTTTAATATTTATTTTTAATTTTTCTAATTGTTCTTTTAATTTTTCACATTCTTTAATAAATAAATTTTCTTCTAATTCCTGCTTAGATTTAACTGTATTATAGTGTTTTAAATTAGATTCATTAGCAAGTGAAGCAACATTGTTTTTTATTAAAAAATTACCATAACCATCTTTTACTTCTTTTATTTCACCTTTTTTACCTTGTCCCTTTAAATCTTTTAGGAATATTACTTTCATTTTTCCTCCTTTAGAACATTTAATAAAAGTTCTTGTACTTCATTAATTGTTTTTTCTTTTATTTGAGTAGCAGCTTCTGTGTAATGTCCACCACCACCTAATTTAGCCATTATTTGTTCAACGTTTATTTTACCAATCGACCTTGCACTTATACCAACTATATCTTTAGATATGTTCCCTATTACAAATGAAGCTTCAACATTTTCAAATTGTAACAATTCTTCAGCTATAGCAGCTAGGTCCTTATTTTCATATATTTTACTATCTAAAACACACAATGACATGTTTTTATTTATCATAAAACTTTTTTCTATTAATTTTTGTCTTTTAATATATATTTCTTTATTTTCTTGCAATAATTCTTGCTTTAAAATATTATCCGCACCTAACTTAGATAAAAAAGCTGCGGCTTCATAAGTTTTATCAGTAGTTTTCAATCTAAAATTATTAGTATCTATTTCTAATCCAACCAACATTATAGTCGCGAATAGGGGATCTATTTGTTTATTTAAATACTTGATGTAGTTTGCCATAAATTCTACAGTACTTGATAATCCCGAATTAATATAACTTAAAGTTATATCATTTATATGATCTTTACTTTTAATATGGTGATCAATTACAATAATATTTTTAACTTTATCAACCAATTCAGGAATTTCTGTCATTTCTTTTTTATGAGTATCTAAAATAATTAATAAAGTATCATCATTAATCAAATTATCAACATAAGTTTTTTTTACTGTATTAAAATATAAATTATTTTCTTTAATTAAATTATAGCTTTTTTTAAGTGAATTATTTTTTTCACTATTATTTATACAAATATAACTTTCTTTTTTAAAACTATTAATAATTTGTTGTAATCCTAAAGCAGAGCCCATACCATCAAAATCTGGGTTTCTATGAGTCATTATTAATATAGAATTGTGTTCTTTTATAAGTTGCGTTAATGAATTAAAGATTTCTTCCATAAAATCACCCATATTAATTATACTATATTTTTTTAATAATAAAAAGAGAAATTACATTTTCTCTTTTAATTTGTCGGCTAATTCACTTATTTTTTTAAACCTATGATAAATACCTGATTTAGTGATTTTCTTACCTGTTTCCATTGAAATTATTTCACTTAATTCTAATAAAGAAACATCTTTATATTTTAATCTATATAAAGCTACTATTTGTTCTTTTTCACCTAACAAATCTAAACCAACTTGATTTATTAGCTCAATATCTTTTAATTGTTTACTCGCTGTTTCAATTACTTTATCAACATTTGCTTGTTCACAATTATTTAATCTATTAGTCATATTTTTGTGATCTCTATATATTCTTATATCTTCATAATACATAACTGCATTATAAGCATTTATTATTCTTAAAAAATCACTTATTTTTTCAGCTTCTTTAATATATATCATATATTTAGTTTCTCTTTTTAAAACCTTACTATTTAAATTATATTTATTTAATAAATCATTTATAAAATAAGCATACTTTTCATCATTTACTAAAAATTCCAAATGATATCTTGATGTTTTTGGATCATTAATTGAACCACTCATTAAAAATACACCTCTTAAATATGCTCTTACTGATTCATCATCATCAATAATATAATCTTCAGGTATTTTATTAGAGATATCAATACTTTTGTTTTTTATGTGTAAAATATACAAATATTTTTTATTAAAATTTAAACTTCTTCTAACTATAATATTTGGTATCACATGATATAAATCTTTAATTAAATTAAATATCCTTCTAGATACACTAGCATTTTCAGTAGTTATTTTTATTATATTATCTTCTAAAATGGCATTATTAGCTAAAATAGCATTTAATTCTGCAATTTTTTCTATGTTATTTATTTCTAATTTACTTACTTCGTTTTTTACTGTACTAGTAAACGACATAATTAATCACCCTTTAATAAATATGAATAAATGTGAAATCCTAATTTAGCTATATTGTGCCTTAAAACATCATCTTCAACTTTTATAAAATTATCAGCTATTATCTTTAAATTTAATTTTTTTAATTCGTCTTTATCGTATATAACTTGGTCTTTTTGTTCCATTGATAGATATTTTTCTTTTATATTTTTTGTTACTTTACCATTATTAACAACAATAACATTAACTTTTTTATTATTTAAATATTTATTTATTGTTTTTATATGATCACTAGCTTTATAATTATCAGTTTCTCCTGGTTGTGTCATAATATTACAAACATACATTATATCAGCTTTACTATTATCTATAGCCACTTTTACTTCATCACATATTAAATTAGGTAATAAACTAGTATATAAACTACCCATACTTAATATAATCAAATCCGCATGTTCTATTTCATATATAACATCATCTAATACTTTGGGTTTTTCTTTATAAAAAATTTCTTTAATATTTTTATTACTTTCTGTAATATTATGTTCACCTTCAATAATAGAATCATCTTCCATTATTGACATTAATGTTACATTATCTTCAGTTAAAGGTAAAACTTTACCTTTTAAATTTAAGATTTTACCTAAAGATTCAATACTACTAGATAGACTACCGGAAACATTTATAAGGCCTGTAAGTAATAAATTCCCTAAAGCATGACCATTTAAATCACTGTTAGTTTCAAAACGATAATTTAATAATTTTTTAAATAAAGGTTCTGTTTCTGATAGCGCAATTATGACCTGTCTTATATCACCAACAGCTGGGACATTAAATTCTTGTCTTAACTTACCCGTACTTCTACCATCATCTGATACAGCTACTATAGCAGTTATGTCAACAGGAAATTGTTTTAATCCACGTAATAATGTAGATAATCCTGTTCCGCCACCTAATACAACAACTTTTTTCATTTTTATCACCATTTAATTTTATTTTTATTATATCATAGTTTATTACAAAAGAAAAAGTGATTTTTCGATTTTAATCTGCTAAACCACTTTTACTCTAGCCGTTTTATCATCAATAATTTTAGGTTGCCCTATGGAATAAGAATTTTTTCCTAGTTCTTGTTTTATTCAACCTTAATCATATAAATTAAGTTTAGAGGGAATCTGCACGCAAATCATTCGTATTGGAAATTGAATGGTTGTTCACGTTCCAAGTGTTAGAACTACGTATATTCTTACACCCAAATCCCCTCACCTTGCCCATTTTCATTGGCAAGGTGTGTCTTGCTTCGTTTGTACTTATTTTTTCATATTATCATTTTAAATTTCATACGGACTTGACCAAGTACCATTACCGGAGGTAATGGTGACATCAGAGTTAACAACTATAACTGCACGCAAGCCACTCGTAGGGGAAACGGAAGAGTTGTGGTTGGCATTACCATCGTTGTACACGTCCCAAGCGTAAGAACTACTGGTATGTGGTGTCATTGTCCAATAAGTTGCTGAATTACCATAACTACTAGTTGTTGTATAACCTTTAGTCAATATACTACTACTTTGACTTGATAACATTTCTCCTATTCTTATTAATCCAACTGTTGCTTGAATACTTCTTGTTGGACTTTCTTCATTTAATGATACTGTGTAACTTTGGCCAGAAGCAAAATTGTTTTGATACCAAGTATAATTATTTACTAATTTATTTCTATTGGCTATATCACTTTCTTGTACCAACCAATTTAATACATCACCATTTAATTTTTGTCCAATTCCTGTTGTTGTTGAAAATGTATTGTTGGAACCATATGACATAATATATATTGTTCCAGATGTCTCCTCATAGTATCCATCTAGTATTAATTTTGTATTGCCATTACTATCTTTATCTACTACACGATATTTTCTTCCTGCAAACAATACATATTCGCCACTTGTTGCTTTTTCATTTATTTTTCCTGTTATTTCTACGCTTTTATCTTCGTTTAAAATATATGGTCCGGATTGACTACTCCAAGTTTCCCCTAGAGTACCATTACCAGAGGTAATGGTGACATCAGAGTTGACATTTATAACTGCACGCAAACCATTCGTAATGGACACATCATTGTTGTTGGCATTACCAATGCTGTAAACGTGCCAAGCATTAGAGCTACTATCTGGTGTCATTGTCCATTGATTTTGTCCTATATTTAAATATGAACTGTCAGCACCTGCTAAATTATATTCATCTATCGTTATTAAACCTACATAAGCAGGTTGTGTTGATAAATTATTTTCACAAGTTGCTCTTGCACTATCATAATCAGTTGTCGTTTCACTACACCAAGTTTCTTCTTTTATTATATTATTACCTTTTAATCTTGAATAAAAATATTCATTTAACCAATCTTTTGCATAACTATCATCCCAATTTTGAGCTGTACTACTTGCTCCCCATGGGATTGCTGTTACATTTTCATCGGTTATTAATCTTACTGTCCCATCAGCATTTATCCCCATTATTCGCCATAAAAAACCGGAATACCATAGGTAATTGTTATTTAATGCTTGTTGTGCAAATAACTCTTCTGGTGTCATATTAAATACTGCTTCAAATATAGTATTTTTTCCTGACTCATGTAAAGTTTGATCTATTTGTTCGTCTGTAAAGCCTTGTTCTTTCATAAAATTCCTATACCATGTTTCAAATTCTTGTAATTTAAAATTTCCCGCACTATCAAAGAATGTTTTATTTATTGTGTCATTATCCATTCCCATTTGATTCATCATTGAATAAAAAGCATCTTTCCCAGATTTGCCACCTTTTAAATAACATCCACCCATATAACTATAATTGTTAGCTGTTGGTGTTACACAACCATTGCCATTTGTTGCTAAATAAGGATAATTTGATAACACTACATCTTTTATTGGACCAGTTGTTATCACTGCTACCTCATCACATTCTTCGTCATCCATAGCAAATGTGCCACTTGGACATAATGTAAATTTATGATTATTACTTGTTATTTCTAATTCAATTAATTTATCTCCATTATATACAATCTTATCTATTGTGGCATTTCCTAAGTTAACCATTGTTGGTACATCATCTTTATCCATACTTGATCTACATATTCTTTCATAACTATTATCTAGTTGATATTTCATATCTTCACTAGCACAATAATTATTTATTCCCCCTAATATCATATTTGCTTCTGATCTTCCTGATGATATTCTCGCATCATCTACTACATCTAATATAATTGGGGTTGCTATTAAAGCTATTATAGCTAATATAATAATTACTGCCAATAACTCTATTAAAGTAAAGGCTTTATTTAGTAAATGCCCCCCCCCATTTTTGCAATTAGTTAATTTTTTCATATTTCCAACTCCTATTCTTTAAACACTTTAACTTAATATAAGTATACAATATTTTTTTATTATTTTCAAGACCTAAATTACGTATACGAAATATTATATAAAAAAAAGAAAACTAAATTGTTTTCTTAACATTTATAGCTGCTATAGTTGCTTCACCTACAGCAGTAGTTAATTGATATATATCTTTTTTAATAATATCGCCACAAGCATATATATAATCAATATTAGTTTTCATTTTATTATCAACTATTATATAACCATTATCTTTTTCTAATTCATTTAAAAATGATGTATTAGGTTCATATCCTATAGAAACAAACATGCCATCTACTTTAAATGAACCTTTATTGGTAATAATTTCGATCAATAAATTATTTTTCTTATTTAGTGTTTCTATTACACAATCAAGTTGAACTTCAATATTTTTTTTCTTATATATTTTATCTACTAAACTATCTTCACCTTTAAATTTAGAACCTCTACCAATAATAATAACTTTTTTACATATATCAGATAAATAAATAGCTTCTTCAATAGCAGAATTACCATATCCTACTATAGCAACAATTTTATCTTTATATAAGTTACCATCACACAATGCACAATAACTTATATTTTTAATATCACTAGTATTATCTAACTTACGTGCTTTTCTTCCTATAGCAAGAATAACTTTATTAGTAGTTATTTCTTCTACATCTGTTTTAATTATATGATCTTTAATATCTAATACTTTACCATATCTTATTTCAACACCTAAATTAGTAACTTGTTCATATATTTTATAAGCTAAATCAGGCCCACTTATTTTATTAAAACCTGGATAGTTTTCAATAACACTAATTTTATTTAATAATCCTCCTGGAGCATCATTATCTAATAGTAAAACATTAACATTAGACCTTTTTAAATATATAGCAGCAGTCATTCCAGCTATACCAGAACCTACTACTACACAATCAAAAGAGTACTTCATCTAAATTCTCCTTATCATTATATCTATTTTCTAACATAGATCCTCTTGATTTAACTATTAAAATTATTAAACCGGTTACTACTAATAATATTGATACTATTTGGGCTATTTTAAAATCAAATAACATTAAACTATCAGTTCTTAAACTTTCTATAAAATATCTTCCAATACCATACCATATAAAATATAAACCAGTTGTTTGACCTATTTTACAATACCTTCTTTTTCTAAAGAAAAATAAAATTATAAATCCTATCAAACACCATATTGATTCATATAAAAAAGTAGGTTGATAATACATACCATTTATATGCATGCCTTCAATTATAAAATTAGGTAAGTGTAGTGATTGTAAAAATTCTAATGTAGTTAATGGCCCATGAGCTTCACCATTAAAAAAGTTACCCCATCTGCCAATTGCTTGACCAATTATTAAACCAACAGCAATTATATCTAACATCCTAAAAGTATTTACTTTATATTTTTTAGTATAAATTATTATAAAAATCAAACCAAATAATATACCACCATGGATAGCTAAACCACCTTCCCATATTTTAAATATATCAAATATATGATTACTATAATAATCCCATTCAAAAGCTACATAATACAATCTAGCTCCTATTATTCCAAATATAATACAAAATAGTATCATATTTAAAATATAATCTTCCGGTATTTTAAATTTTTTTGATTCTCTTATTATTAAAGAACCTCCAACAAACACACCTAATAATATCATTACTGAATACCAGTAAATTTGAATAAAACCTAAATCTAATAAAACTGGGTTCATTTTTATCATTCCTCTCCATTATAATTATATCATGAAAAAACTTATATACAATAATTTTATTTAATATATATCTATTTTTTCGTAAAATAAAACTCTAAAAATGATGTGTTTTAACAGCAACACCAAATTTAGAGCTTAAATAACATTATGGCACCATAGTAAAAGGGATTCCAAAATCTCTATTTACCTAATATTTATACCT
>ERZ1643251.1997-NODE-1997-length-21627-cov-5.571760_pt1 | contig 21627 bp, 21 predicted proteins | sample MGYA00579261_ERZ1643251 | MGnify/ENA primary metagenome ERZ1643251 (study PRJEB29033, sample SAMEA4952267) | chicken gut metagenome | biome: Broiler Chicken; feature: Gastrointestinal Tract; material: Caecum | place: Ireland | collected 2018 | study: Broiler... | reverse complement strand
CAAGATCCGCATCGATACCCGCACCGGCGAGTATATGGAGCGCGTCAACTGATTATCCTGCCGGGCATGGCATACCGCCGCGCCCGGCATTTTTTGACAAACGCAAACGGAGGAAAAGCACTATGGCTATGGATCTGAATGCAAAGGCCGCCTACATCCGCGGCCTGATGACCGGTATGGAATTTGACCCCGCCTCCAAGAACGGCAAGGTCATCGCAGCGATGATGGACCTGCTGGAGGAGATGGCCGCCACCGTGACCGAGCACGACAATGCGCTGGATCAGGTCTATGATGAGCTGGAAACCCTGGACCAGGATCTGGACGATGTGGTGGCCGACCTGTACGGCGACGACGAGGAAGCGGAAGAGGACGAAGAAGACGGCGAAGATCTGTACGAGGTAACCTGCCCCAACTGCGGCGCCGTTTCCACCGTGGATGAGGAAACCCTGCTGGACCAGGAGTCCGAGCTGGTTTGCCCCAACTGCGGCGCGGCCTTTGACATCGAGCTGGAGGGCACCGAGGAGGAGACCCCGGCCGACGAGACCGACAAGCAGGATCAGTAAACACTGTGCCCAAGCCCTTTGCCCCGGCGGCAAAGGGCTTTTGTGTTGAAAGGGGGAATTTTGTGCTGGAGGTTTTGCGGGTGGTACTGCCGCTGGCGGCGGCCTTGTGCTTTGTGTGGGGGGCCTGGCGCTGTGCGGTGGGGACCCTGTTTCCCGCCATCACAACGGCAACCGAACCCGGCGGATCCCCCTTGGAGGCCCGGGAACTGTGGCGCCCCGCACTGCTCTGCCTGGCGGTGGGGGCAGCCGTTCAGCTGCTGTTTGTAGCCTGGGCCTGTGGCAGCGGCCGCTACGCCACCCTGCTCGATGCTCTGGATGTCCAGTTTTACGGCAACACCGACGCCCGGCATTACCTGGACCTGGCGCAGTACGGTTACGGAGCCGGGGAGGCCTTCCCGGAACAGTATCTGATGATTGTCTTTTTCCCGCTGTTTCCCTGGCTGCTGCGGGCGCTTCATCTGTTGAGCGGGCAGGATCTTCGCATTCTGGCGCTGGTGATACAGCTGCCGCTCTTCTGTGCGGCGGGGACCGGCCTGTTTGCCCTGGTGCGCAGTCGCTACGGGAAGGCCACCGCCTGGCGTGCGTTGGGGTTGCTGCTGGTCAGCCCGGCGGCAGTCTTTTTCTGGGCGCCCATGACCGAGAGCCTCTTCCTGGCTCTGACCGTATGGTATGTCTGGTGCTTGCAGCGACGATACTGGGCCCGGGCGGCCCTGCTGGGGATGCTGGCGGGATTGACCCGCGCCCCCGGCGGGGTGTTGGCCGGGCTGGCTTTTCTGGAACTGCTGCGGTGCTGGCGGGCCGGAGAACGCCGGCCGGGCGCCGGTGCCCTGGCGGCCATGGCAGGACCGGCGGTGGGCCTGGGGCTGTATTTCGGGCTCAATCAGGCGATCTACGGTCGCTGGAACCAATACAGCGTCTACCAGTGGGAGCACTGGGGCCAAAAACTCGGGCTGTTCACCGAGACCATTCGCTATCATCTTTCCTACCTGGTCCTCTGGTGGCAGGACAACCGCCCGGCAGCTCTGTGGATCTGCCTGACCGCGGTGGTGTGTATTGTATGCAGCTTTGCCCTGCTGGCTGCGGCCGCCCGCCGGCTGCCGCCGTCCTGGCTGGGGTACGGGCTGGCCTATCTGCTGGTTACCATGGGGGCCACCTGGTTGCTCAGCGCGCCCCGGTATGCCGTGGCGCTGTTCTGCCTGCCGGTGGCGGCGGCGGTGCTGCTGCAGGGGCATCCCCGGTTGACCCGGCTGGTGGGCAGCCTGCTGCTGGTGGGCAGTGTGGCCTATACGCTGGCCTATCTGATGCACCAATCCATCTATTAAAAAAGCAGCCCGCCAATGCCGGCGGGCTGCTTCTTTTTTGGAATATGAGATTATTTCTTCTGCTGCAAAGCACCCTGCAGCATGATGTCGCCGAAGCTCAGTGCATTGAACAGGCCGACTTTGTTGGCTTGCCGCACGATGCGCTCGGGCAGCGGCTTGGAATCGTCGGTGGAAAGCAGCACCAGATGGACCTTGTCGGCCACATCGACGCCATTCTCCTTGCGGTTGCTCAGCACCTGCAGATAGACGATATAAGGGTCGGTCATGGAACCGTAGTAAATGTCATTGCCGCAGCGGACCAGCGGGCGGCCTTTATAGGTCAGTTTCGGGGTATAAGCCATGGCGGAAACCTTCTTTCACTTGATTTAATATACAATTATACCACAGTTAGCGGTGTTATTACAAATCCAATTTGTCCCGTTCCACCTTTTCCTGGTTCAGGGCCACCTGTTCGGTGAGCATCCGAACCTTGCTGTCCAGCTGGCTGAGCCGGATGGACATGAAGAACTGTTTGGCCAGCAGCAAAAAGATGATGACCACATAGACAAAGTTGATGGGGCTCATAAAGCCCAGCAGATTGGCCGCCCAGTAGGCGATGCCCGGGAAGATGGCCAGAACCAGCAGCGCGGCGCTGAAGACCAGCCAGAAGATGGTGTCTTCGATCTGGACCTTGGCCAGCCGCACCCGCCGCAGGATGAAGCCTGCCGTGCACAGGCTGCCCACGATCAGGCAGACGCGGATGATCGTTTGATCAAACATATCACAGGCTCCTTTCGGGGTAGGGGGTTTCGGTGTCGCGCTTGCGGAACCACTGGATCAGCAGGATGGAGATGGACATCTTGACCATATACTGGATGCTGTTCCACAGGTTCAGGTAGCTCTGTCCGGCGGTGCGCTCACCCATCTGTACCTGAACTTCCTTGACGGTGGCGCCGTTTTTGATCAGGTAGCTGATGGTATCCGGTTCGGGGCCGTAGTTCAGGTTCTGGGCGAATTCCTCCACCATGGCGCGGTTGAACATCCGCATGCCGCTGGTGGGGTCGCAGATGGCCCGCCCGGTGGTCAGCCGGATGGACCAGCTGATGATATAGCTGCCCAGCATCCGCAGGGTTTTGGGCTTTTTCACCGTGAGGAACCGGCTGCCGATAACGATGTCGTTGCCTTCCTCCAGCGCTTGCAGCATGGCCGGAATGTACTCCGGCTTGTGCTGGCCGTCGGCGTCCATCTGCATGGCACAGTCGTAGCCATTGTCAGCGGCGTAGCGCAGCCCGGTCTGGAAGGCGCCGGCCAGGCCCAGGTTGATGGGCAGGTCGATGAGCCGGTAGCCGTGGGCCCGGCAGATGGCGGCCGTTTTGTCCCGGCTGCCGTCGTTGACCACCACGTAGTCATATTCGGGGTAAAGCCTGGTCAGGCTTTCCACCACCTGTACAATATTGTCCTCCTCGTTGTGGGCGGGGATGACGATGAGTAATTTCGACATCTTGGCTCCTTTTAGCGCCGGGATGGGGCGCTTTGCGCTATTTTCATCATTGTAGCAAAGACGGCCTGCCATGTAAAGTGGGCTTGCAGATTGTGCAGGGCGTTGTCCGCCCGGGTCCGGGCCGCTGCGGGGTCCTGCAGCACGGTGCGCAGGGCGGTGGCCAGCGTGTCGGGCCAGGTATCCTGCAGGTAGACGGCACAGTCTTCCCCGGGCAGCAGTTCGCCGGTACCGGCGGTGTGGGTGCAGACGATGGGGCACCGGCAGGCGGCCGCCTCCAGCAGGGTGGTGGGGAACCCTTCGGCGTATTCGGTGGGCAGGCAATAGCAGTCCGCCTGATCCAGCAGCTGGACGATCTGCGGGTGAGGCAATGCCCCCAACACATGAACCGGGGCTCCCAACGCCCGCAGGGCCTCCTCCTCGGGGCCGGTGCCGGCCACCGCCAGCACACAGCCGGGCAGCTGCTGTACGGCCCGGGCCAGCCGCAAAGCGCCCTTTTCGGGAATCAGGCGGCCCACAAAGGCCACCAGATGCCCGTCGTCAGGCACCTGCAGGGCATGCCGCCAGTCGGTACGGGGCTCCGCCCGGGCCAGCCGGTCCAGTTCGTCCGGGTCCACGGCGTTGGGCAGGGTACCCGCCGCCGTGATGCCAAAATTCTGCAGCCAGCGGCATACATCTCCCGAAACGCCGTAGAAGGGGAACTCGCACCGGCGGATGATGCCGCAGGCCAGGTGTTCATACCAGGCGCCCGCCACACCACCCAGGCCGCCGTGCATCATGTAGCCGGTGGAATGGTCGATGACCAGGGCCGGAATGCCCCGCTTGCGGCACTGTCGGGCAGCCCAGATGCTTTGGGTGTACATCCGGGTCTGGATGACCGCAAAGTCGATGGGCTGGGCCCACAGGTCGGTGGCGGGAGGAAAAGGGCGCAGTACGGGAAAGCGCCCGTCCATCACCGGAAAAACCGGCAGACGGTAGATTTCCAGCCCGTCGGCGTCCCGTTCCCGGGCAGGCTGACCGGGCAAAGCGCTGGTCACAATGAGGGCGCGATGCCCCGCGGCGACGCACCGCCGTGCCAAATTCCAGGTATAGCGCTCCACACCGCCCGGGGTGGGCAGGTATTGCGCCGAAAAAAAGCAGAATGTCATACCAAATCCTTTGCCGTTATCTTGCGATGACCGCCAGCATGCTATTCATCAGCACGCCGAACTGCACCAGAGCCAGCGCGCCCAGCAACCGGGCGGTGGCGGTTTCTTCGTCCGAAACATAGGCCAGGCGCCGGGGCAGACAGACCAGCAGCAACAGCGGCAGCACGGGCAGGAAGTACCGCCCTTGCAGCCCGTAGAGGGTTTCGTAGTGGGTGGGGGTCCACAGCAGGCAACCGGCCACCGCCAGCAGACAGCACAGCAGGGCCGCTCCGGCACACCAGAGCCGTCCGGTGCCTGCGGGCAGCAGGCGGGTAGCCTGCACGGGCAGCGCGGCGTAGGCCAGCAGCAGATACAGCGCCACCACCCAGCCCCAGGCCAGGTCCAGCGAGTAATAGCTCAGGTTGCCGCCCACCAGAGTGCGCAGATAGTGGTCGCCGTTTTCCACGGCGGTGCGCACCAGCAACAGCAGGGTATCTGCCGGGTGGGTCAGGATATAGCCCGGTGTGTAGGTTACCCGGTCTGCCTCATCGGTGACGCTCTGGGTGGCCCGGGTGGCCTGGGCGGCCTGTACTTCGGCGGCCAGAGTATTCCGGTCCAGGGGAAGCCGGTCGTCCATGACGCCGGGCTCCAGCCCCAGGGCGGCAAAGTTTTCGGTGCAGCGGTCCATGCTGTAGACGATTTTATACACCAGCACCGCGCCGCCCTCCTGGTAGTAGTTGGTCAGGGCTTCGCCGCCGGTTTGCATCAGATCTTCTCCCAGCAGCGCCAGCGACGCCTGGGAAAGGATGTCCGCGCCGTCGGTATAGGAATTGATCTTGGCGGAACTGAACAGGAAGGTCTGCCCCAGCACGACGGGGGAAACATCCCCCTCCTGCAGGGCCTGGACCCAGAAATTCACTTCACTCTGGGCAGGATTGCGGTTATCCTCCACATAGTAATAGAGACGCCGCACATAGTTTTCCAGCGTGTTGTCGCCGCAGATCAGCGCCTCGTAGGCTTCGTCCGGTTCGGCGGGACGGGCCTTTTCGGGACGGGTGGACACCGTCAAGGCTGTGGCATCCGCCTGGGTGGTGCCGGCGTCGGTCACGGTGGAGCTTTCCTGGGCGGAACTGCCCACGGTGCCCTCCAGGGTACCGCTGTTCAGCACCAGGGCCAGAACCACACAGGCCGTCAGATACAGAACTTTTTTGCCCTTGGCATGGCGGCCCAGCCGGACGGCGGGCACCAGCAACAGCAGTGCAGCCAGCGGCAGGTAAACCACCTTGCCGGGGGCCAGCAGCACACCGGTGCCCAGCAGCAGCGCCAGCCGTCCCGGTGCCAGTGCCTTGCCGGTGTCCGGGCCGAAAGCGGCGTCCAGCAGCAGGGCGGTGAAGGCAAAGCAGAGTCCCAGCAGCGGGGCATCCCGGCTGAAACTGGCGGCCAGATGCAGCGTCATGGGCAGCAGGGCCACCGCAGCGAAAATCCGTTTGCCGAAGGGCGCCACCCGCACGGCAAAGCTTGCCAGCGCGGCAAACAGCAGCAGGTTTGCCAGCCGTCCCAGTGCCAGCGCCGGGGTGAAGCCCAGGTGGAACAGATACGCCACAAAGACCGCCGCGCCGCTCACCAGATAGAGCAGGGGATTCTGGTCGGTCTGCAGTTCGGCGTATTCCTGGTGGCTGTCAAAAGGCGCATCGGTGGTGGTAAAAAGGGTGTCGGTGAATTCCTGCCAGGTGAACACCGTGGTGTTTTCGTCCTGCAGGGTGGGGTCCACATCGGTTTCCCGGCGGAAACTGGTGGTGGTGGGCACGTGCCCCATCTGCCAGTCCTCGTCCGAAAAGAAATTTGCCCACCGGCAGGCCAGCGTAAAGCTCTGGTTGATGTGGTACTTTTCATCGGGGGCGGCGTAGGGGGGCAGCACAAAGGAGTAGAGAACCCCCAAGCCCACCACCAGCACAAAGACCAGGTGGGGCAGCGGGACCTTCCGGCTCAGGACCGCCCACACGGTGAAGGCAGCCAGCAGGGCCGCAAAGCCGCAGATCAGCAGGAAAAAGCGCGTCAGATAACCGCCGATGCGCTGGTAGGTGACCTGCACGGCCAGAGTGCCGTCCACCGGTGTGCCATCCACCGCCATGGTTTCCTGCCAGAGGGCCACGCCGTTGCTGTGGCCGATGGCCAGCTGGTTGCCGTTGGTATAGTGGGGGGTCAGCGAAAGGCGATACCGCCGCCCGGCGGCCCCCTGCACCTCCCGGTCCAGACCCAGCACGGTGTACTGGCCGGGGACGATGTAATCCATCACGCCGGTGGAGCGGGCCAGTTCCTCGCCGGTGTCGGCGTCGGCCAGCACCAGTTCCAGCTGCCCGGAAGGCTGATCCCCCGGCAGGTAGAATTCCACACCGATGGCCAGCAGGTCCTCGTCAAAGGTAAATACCTGGCTGACGGTCTGGCCGTCTGCCAGCAAGGTGGATGTGCTGAAATCATCACTGATGGTCTGGGACCGGCCTTTGCCCAGCTGGGGCCGTACCACGGCCAGCCACACCAGCAGAGAGACGGCCAGCAACACCACCAGGGTGGTCAGTGCCGCCAGCAGCGGCTTGTCAACTTTTGGGATCTTCTTTCTGCCCGGCATAGGCTTCCTCCGGTTCAATCCAGCGGTACGCCAAAGGTGGCCTGTACGGCAGCCTTCCAGCGCCCGTCCTCCTGCAAAATCTTCTGTACGGCTTCCCGCACGGCACCCTCGCCGCCACGCCGGGCACACACATAGTCGGCCCGGTCCAGGATCAGGTCGGTGGCGTCCGCCGGGCAGGCCACAAAGCCGCACAGGTTCATGGCCGCCAGGTCGTTGATGTCGTCACCGCAGTAGGCAATCTCCTCTTTGGCATAGCCGTTCTCGGCAAAAAAGCGCTCCAGAAAGGGGGCTTTTTTGCCCACGTTCTGGTAAATATCGGTGATTTTCAGGTCGGAAGCGCGGCGGCGGACCGCTTCGCATTCCCGTCCGGTGCAGATCACCACCCGGATGCCGGCAGCGTGGGCAATCAGAAGCCCGGCGCCGTCCTTGGCGGCAAACTTTTTCACCTCGTTGCCGGTGGAATCATAGTAGATGCCGCCATCGGTCAGCGTGCCGTCCACATCCAGAACCAAAACTCGAATCATACTTTAAACCCTTTCGTATTCGCTGGGGGTTACAAACTGCACAGGCAGCCCGGCAGCCCGGATGGCGCCGGCCACCTGGGCGTTGTAGGCGTCGCCGCGCCCGGTGTGGGTGTGCAGGCCTGCGTCGGCGTAGGCGGGGGTGCCCGCACGGTAGCCGTCGGCACCGGCCAGCAGCACCTCGGACGCGCCGCACAGCCGCAGCAGCCGCAGCAGCATCAGTACGCTGTTGCCGCCCTGGGCATCGGTGCCGGCCAACCGGTCATAGTTGACCACGGTGGCCGCGGCGTCGGCCCGCAGGTTGCTGGTCAGGATCACCGGGCAGGGATAGACGGCCTCCTCATCAAAGCGCTTGGCATTGGTGAAGAAGGCATAGTCCGGCTGCACAAAATCCGGCACGAAGTTGGCCGAAACGGTCACATCGGCGCCGGCAGCCTGTACGGCGGCACGGCCTTCCGCGGTGGCCAGGGAGGCGCCGGGGGCCAGCACCAGCACCCGCTTGCCGCCGAAGGCGGTCTGCAAAGCGGCCAGAGCGGCTGCGTCGTCGGTACGGCGGTTGCGGTACTCGGTGTAGAGTTTGTCGGCGTAGGCGGCATCAAAAACCGTCTTTTTGCTGTCGTCGATGGCCGCCAGGATGTGGTTGATGTCCCGGTTGGTCAGATCGCCCTTGTTCAGCAGATGCTCGGCGTAGTTGCGGTGGAGGTTGAACCGGGCCGACAGGAAGTAGGCCGGGGTGTAGCCCCACTGGCTCTCGCCCTTGATGGGAGCGATGTGGTCCTGGATGGCGTCCATGATCTCGTCCAGGTCATAGTGGCAGTTTCCGGTCTCATTGCGGTAGTCGGCCACCAGTTCGATGGGCAGGTTGCCGGGGGCACGACCCATGCCCATCAGGCTGGCATCCACCGTTTTGTCCCGCAGCATGGGCCGGTCCATAAATTCCTGGGCCAGGCAGAAGCTCAGGGCCATGTTCTCGTGCAGGTGCAGGCCCAGACGGATGTCGGGGGCCAGGTTGTGGTCGGCCAGCGACACAATCCGTTCCAGATCCCGGCGGCGCATGCTGCCGAAGGTGTCCACAATGGAGAATTGCCACGGGTGGATGGCGTTGACCTGGTCAAAAATCCACAGCAGGTCCTTGTCGGCGTAGCCCATGATGTTGATGGGGTTGATGGACAGTTTGTAGCCCCGGGCCTTGACCTCACGGGCAAAATCCATGCCGTCCCGGATGTCGTAGTCATGGGCGGTGATGCGGATGACTTCGATGCCGTGGCCGTCGTAGGGGCTCAGTTTGGCAATGTCGTAGTTGGAGCGCATGGCCATGCCGGAATACATGGTATGGCCGCGCTGGCCCTCGGGGGGCAGCAGGCGGTTGAGCTCCTCGATGGTGTTGCAGACCGTCACATCGGGGTTGTAGCCCTCCACATTGCGCAGAAAGCCCACTTCCACCAGGTCGGTGCCGGCCCGGGTCAGGGACTGGATGATCCGCCGGGCGGAGCCGAAGCCCCAGTTCCAGTCGTTGATGTAGCCGCCGTCGCGCAGCGTGCAATCCAGCAGTTTGATATCAGGCATGGTGTTTCTCCTTTAAAATCTCGTTGACCAGTGCCAGATCCTTGGGGGTGTCCACGCTGACCGTCTTGTAGGGGCTCACAATGGCGTGCACCTTGTGGCCGTTCTCGATAAACCGCATCATGTCGTTTTCTTCCGCCTTCTCCAGGATGGACTTGGGGGTCTCGTGGTAGAAGGCCAGCGCCTGCTTGCTGTACAGCTGGATGCCGGTGACCTTCTCGTACTCAAAGTCCAGGGTTCCTTTGGGGTAGGGGATGGGACTGCGGGAGATCAGCAGGATTTCCCGCGCCGCATTGGTGACGACTTTCTGGTTGGAAAAGTCGATGACGTCGGCCGGATGATCCATCACGTTGGTCAGCACCGCCACGTAGTAGGGATCTTCCGGCAGAGGGTCGGGCAAAATCAGGTCGAAGGCTGCCGGATTCACCAGCGGTTCATCGCCCATCAGCTGCAGGTAGAGGTCGGCGTCCACCTTGGTGCTGACCTCCCAGATGCGCCCGGTGGGGGTGTCGTGGTCGGCGCTGGTCATCAGATACTTCATGTCGTACTGTCGGCAGGCGTCGGCAATCCGTTCGTCGTCGGTGGCAATCAGCACATCGTCCAGCTTGGGGCAGGCTTTGGCGGCCTGGTAGACCCACCAGATCATTGGCTTGCCCAGCACATCGGCCAGAGGCTTGCCGGGCATACGGGTACTGGCGTACCGCGCGGGAATCACAGCGATCGTTTTCATGGAGGTACCTCCTGCATTGGGCGGCAAGGCCGCCCAAAGATAGATTATTTTTCCGGAATCAGCGCCTGGGCTTCTTCCAGGGTAAGCAAAATCTTTTCTTCCGCTGCCGTAAAGCCGCGCAGCACAAAACTCTGCACGGTCACGGCCCGGCGGAAGGTGAAGGGCAGACAGAAATTCAGCACTTCGCTGGGCATGGTCCGCTCCAGAATCACCGCGTCGGGGAACAGGGCCCGGTAATCGGTGGTATCCCGGGGATGGGTCTTGATAAACAACGGCCCCACCGTGTAGCGGGCCGCCACGGCCCGGAACATGGCATCCTGCCGCTCCTGAGTCAAAAGACCGTCTGCCACAAAGCTGCGGGGCAGCAGCAGGGTGGCGCCCTCGGCATGGTCGGGCAGCGGCTGGGTCAGAAACACACTGCGCACCATGGCCTTTTCGGCGTCAGACAGGGAAGCCAACAACGCACCCTTGCTGCCGGTGACCAGTTTTTCGGGACCGAACAGTGTGCAGCGGGCGGCGTCTTCGCTTTCCACCTGCTTGCACCAGGGGCTGTCCCCCCAATAGAGGTATCCCTTGCCGCTTTTCTGCCGGACGGAAAAATCCGGCAAGGCACGCTGGTCGGTGACCAGGTGCTGGTCGGGCCCCAGGGTGCTGCCGAAGGTATCCTCGCAGAGGATGTACCCGGCGTGGCAGTCCTGCAGATAGCGGCCCAGTACGCTCCAGTCGTTGTGAATATAGATATTCCGGTACTGCTCGACGTTCAGCTTCCAGCCGCACAGTTTTTCAAAGGCGCGGCGGGCCCGCAGGGAGGCCAGCGGCCCCGTGACGGTACCGGGCCAGCGGGTTTCATCCACCAGCACCGTGCACACAACACCGGTGGCATCCAGCCGCCGGCAAAGCGCTTCGGCGTCGGCCACGGCGGCGGAAAGCACCATGGTATGGGGCTTTCCTTCCGCGCGGCCGGCCCGCAGCAGGTCTACGAGCACCTGGTAGGCCGTGTGGCAGACATACAGATTGGGCTTCATATATCCGCCTCCAGCAGTTTGACGGGCGGGAAGTGGATGCGGCCCCAGCCGGAGGCCCATTCGGGCATGGTCAGGTCGCTGTTGGTCACCTCAAAGGCAAATTCTATCACAGGCTTGTCCAGGCAGACCGCCTGGCGCAGTGCGCCGTCAAAAATATCCAGGTAGAAGTAGTATTGTCCCTCACCCAGCAGGCTTGGGTCAAATTCAAACACCGTGGTGTAGAGTTTGCCGGGTTCGGCGGCCCCCAGGTCCACGGGGTGGGTGATGCCCACCGGTGTGGAATCCCGGGCGTGCAGGTTCATCTTCATGTGGATGCCCGCAAAGGGCTCGGCCACACGCCAGGTGATCTTGATCCGCATCTTTTCGGTGTCCGCAAAGACGCTGGATTCCTTGCCCACGAAGTCCAGCGTTTCCAGCCGGAACCGTTTGCCGGCGCTGCCGGTCATCCGGGCCACATCGGCCAGGTCGTAGTGGACCACATTCACGTCGGTGGTGTCCATATAGATGGCAATGGCCTGCTCCACGTCGCCGTCAAAGATGACCTTGCCCTTGTCCAGCACGATGCAGCGGTTGCACAGCTGGCGGATGGTGCTCATGTTGTGGCTGACGTAGAGGACGGTGCGGCCGTCCTGGTTGGCCACGTCGCTCATCTTGCCCAGACATTTCTGCTGGAATTTCATATCGCCCACGGCCAGGACCTCGTCCATGACCATGATCTCGCTGTCCAGATGGGCCGCCACGGCGAAGGCCAGCTTGACGAACATGCCGCTGGAATACCGCTTGACGGGGGTGTCGATGAAGTCCCCGCACTCGGAAAATTCGATGATCTGGGGCAGTTTGGCGTCGATCTCTGCCCGGGTCATGCCCAGGATGGCACCGTTCGTATAGATGTTTTCCCGGCCGGTCATCTCGTTGTTGAAGCCGGTGCCCACCTCCAGCATGGAAGCCACCCGTCCCCGGATGCGGATTTCGCCCTCGGTAGGGGCGGTGATGCGGGAGAGCAGTTTCAGCAGGGTGGATTTGCCGGCGCCGTTGCGGCCGATGATGCCCAGGGCCTCCCCCTGGTAGACTGTCAGGTCGACGCCGTTGAGGGCCATGAAGGTCTGGCCGAAGAGCCGCTGGTCGGTGCCGATGACGGTGTTGGGGTCCTCCTTGCCGCGGACCCGGGCCCACCAGCTCTGCAGGTCGTGGGTCAGCGTGCCGCCGCCGATCTGCCCGAGCTTATACTGCTTTTTCAGCCCCGTAACCTGGATGACGGGGCGTTTTTCGGTTGTGTTCATCTGCGCCCCCCCCTTACACGGTATCCATAAAGGTTTTTTCAATGCGGCTGAAAAGCACCACACCCAGCACCAGGGCTGCCAGTGTGAGGATCACGCTGTACAGGATAGCGCCGGCCGAAACGCTGCCGGTGCCCAAGGTGGCCGCGCGGAACACCTCAATGGGGGCAGTTATGGGGTTGAGCTGAACCAGCACCTTCAGGCGGGGACTTTCGTCCAGCATGGAGAGGGGATAGACCACGGGGGAGGCGTACATCCAGAGCTGTACGCCGAATCCCACGGCAATGGCCAGGTCCCGGTATTTGGTGGTCAAAGACGAAACGATGATGCCGACGCCCAAACCCAGCAGCATGACCTGCAGGATGACCAGCGGCAGTGCCAGCGTCCACAAAGTGAAATGCACATCGGAGCCGGTGGCAAAGAAATAAACCCAGAAGCACAGGAACATCGCAGCCTGGATCAGAAAGTTGATTAAGCTCGTCAGCACCTGGCTCACCGGCATGGTCAGCCGGGGAAAATATACCTTGCCGAACACCTGGGAGTTGGTCACGAAGGTGTTGGCCGTATTGTTGACACAGTTGGCAAAGAAGGTCCAGACGGTGTTGCCGGCCATATAGAAGAGAAAACTCGGCACGCCGTCGGTGGGCATGCCCGCCATATTGCCGAACACCACATTGAAAATCAGGGTGGTGATCAGCGGATTGAGCAGAATCCAGGCGGGGCCCAGGATGGTCTGCTTGTACAGCACCGTGAAGTTGCGCTTGACGAACATCAGGGTCAGGTCGCGGTACTGCCACAGTTCTTTCAGGTTGATGTCAAACCAGCCGCTGCGGGGTCGGATCACCGTCGTCCAGCCGTCATCGGCCGGGCGGGAAGTTTGGATGTTTTCAGCCATAGGGCACCTTTTCCTTTTAAAATTACATACCAATAGATACTACATTTTACCACAATACCCGCGAAAATACAACACAGCCCCTGCCTGCCCCACAACACAAAACGGGCGGAGCAAACGCCCCGCCCGTTGGATCACGCCGCTGCAGCCTGCCGCCGCCGCATCCGCGACCAGTTGATAAAACCGTAGATATCGTTGGCGAAAAACATCACGAAGCAGACCACCACCGAAAGGTAGGAGGGGTCCTCCAGCACGGCCAGACCCCACAGCACAATGAGCACCAGATCGTTGGCAGCGTAGGCCACCGCAAACAGAGGACTGCGCCGGGCGGTGAGATAGACGGCCAGGAAACTGGTGGTGACCGAGATGGTGCTGGGCAGCAGGTTGGCAGTGCCGAACGCTTTCAGGATAAAGTAGAATACTACCGTGACCACCGCGCTGAGCACCAGGGCAAGCAAGGCTTCCCGGCGGGAGATGCTGCCCACCTTCACCTCGGCCCGGCCTGCGCCGGAAGGATGGCGCAGCCAGCAGCCCAGCGCATACAGGGACATGGGGGCAGTCATACCCAGATAGGTGAGCATCTCCCCGTAATAGGAGAAGGTGTAGGAGATATACCCGTACAGCAGGCTGAAAGCGATGCCCAGTACCAGCCCCAGGGGATTACCCTTGGCGTTGAGGATCAGCGAGGTGGCGCCGATGAGCGATGCCGCCAAAGACAGATAGTCGGTCTGGTGGAACAGTACAAAGGTGCCCACAATGAGCAGTACCGAACTGATCCACAGCGTCCATTCGGCTTTGGAAAAATAGTTCAGTTTAGAAAGCATGGCAAAACCCCCGAAAAAAAGCATCCGTATGCACATCTTCCAAGACCTAACGATGTGCAGACGAATGCGTTATGCATTACACTACCCGGTGGCAGTTTGTTTCTATTCAGTTGCGAAGCTATGATAGCATACCCGGACGGGAAAGTCAAGCCGACAAAAAATGGAAGGACCGTGCGGTCCTTCCATGATAAATGCGTTTTCGGCCGATCAGACGTTGAAGGTCTTGTTGCGGATGTCGTCCTCCACGTGGGCGATGAAGCCGTCCAGATCCATCGTCGTGGTCTCGCCCTGGCGGTTGCGCACGCTGATGTTGCCGGCTTCCACTTCCTTGGCGCCCAGCACCAGCATATAGGGAGCACGGTCCACCTGCTGGGCCTGGCGGATCTTGTAGCCGATCTTCTCGTTGGACTCATCCAGCACGACGCGGATGCCGGCGGCCTTCAGCTTGTCGGTGACCTCGCGGGCGTAGTCCAGCGTCTTTTCGCTGACGGGCAGCACCTTGACCTGGGTGGGGGCCAGCCAGGTGGGGAAGCGGCCCTTGGTCTCCTCGATCAGGTAGGCCATGAACCGGTCCAGCGAGCCCAGGATGGCGCGGTGCAGCACCACGGGGGTCTTTTCGCTGCCGTCCTTGTCCACATAGGTCAGGTGGAACTTGGCGGGCAGGCAGAAGTCCAGCTGACAGGTGGACAGGGTGTATTCGGCACCCACGGCGGGCTTGACGTTGACGTCCAGCTTGGGGCCGTAGAAGGCGGCTTCGCCGATTTCCTCGGTGAAGTTGATGCCCAGCTCGGTCAGCACCTCGCGCAGGGCCTGCTCGGCATGGTTCCACATGGCGTCGTCGTCGTGGTACTTCTTCTTGTCGGCGGGGTCACGCAGCGAGAGCACGCAACGGTAGTCGGTGATGTGGAAATCCTTGTACACATCAAAGATCAGCGCGCAGACGGCGGCCACTTCGTCCTTGATCTGCTCGGGCGTCACAAACAGGTGGGCGTCGTTCTGGCAGAAATGACGGCCGCGCTCAATGCCCTTCAGGGTGCCGCTGGACTCATAGCGGAAGTCGTGGGCAATCTCGCCGATGCGGATGGGCAGCTGACGGTAGCTGTGGGGCTGGTTGGCGTAGATCATCATGTGGTGCGGGCAGTTCATGGGACGCAGCACATAGCTTTCGCCCTCCATCTCCATGGCGGGGAACATATTCTCGCGGTAGTGATCCCAGTGGCCGGAGGTGCGGTACAGGTTGACGGTGCCGATGCAGGGGGTCATGACATGCAGGTAGCCGCGCTCGCGCTCCTTCTGCTTGATATAATCCTCCAGCTGCTGCCAGACGGTGTAGCCATTGGGCAGGAACATGGGCAGGCCGCGGCCCACCAGGTCGTCGGTCATGAAAAGACGCATCTCTTTGCCGATCTTGCGGTGGTCACGCTCGCGGGCTTCCTGCTGCTGCTTCTCCCAGGCGTCCAGCTCCTCCTGGTTGCGGAAGGCCACGCCGTTGATGCGGGTCAGCATCTTGTTCTCTTTGTCGTTCTTCCAGTAGGCACCACTCTGCTGGGTGATCTTGAAGGCCTTCAGACCCTTGGTGTAGGTCAGGTGGGGTCCGATGCACATGTCCACATATTCGCCCTGCTGGAAGAAGCTGAACTCGGTCTCGTCGGCCAGGTCGGCCATATGCTCGATCTTGTAGTGCTCCTGACGCTCGTTCATCAGCTTGACAGCCTCGTCACGGGGCAGGATGAAGGGCTTGATGGGCAGGTTCTCCTTGCAGATCTTGCGCATCTCTTTCTCGATGGCGGCCAGATCCTCGTCGGTCAGCTTGGTGTCGCCGAGGTCCACGTCATAGTAGAAGCCGTTCTCGGTGGCGGGGCCAAAGGCAAAGTCGGCTTCGGGGTACAGGCGCTTGATGGCCTGGGCCATAATGTGTGCGGCGGTGTGGCGCAGAACGTGCAGTTCCTGGTCCTGCGGGCATTCGGCCACGGTACCGTCCTTGTAGATGATTTTCATGGTAGTTGCCTCCCAAAACAAAAATGCTTCATCCCTGTCTTGTCAACATAGGGATGAAGCATTGTAATACTCCACGGTTCCACCCAACTTGCGCCCCTATACAAAAAGGAAGCGCCACTCGCGGCGGCTGTAACGGGCCGTACCCGGCGGGGGTTCGCCCCCACACTCGGCGGTGGTAAAGGTGTGGTCTGTGCCCGGGCCGCTTGCAGCACGCGGGGCGCTCCCGCGGCGGCCTTCTCTTTTGACACCGTACCGCACCCCGTTTGTCCGCCTCACAGCTTTCAACAGGATGAAGTTAATCTTTTTATAGCACAACCCGGCGGGGAAGTCAAGCACAAAAATTTTCCCGCTGTTTTGCACAAAAAACGGGCAACCCCCCGCTGCCCAGCCCGCAAAACGCCAAAATTTGTTTTTATACATTGACTTTACATATTTATGCAATTATACTGGGTCACATAGCCGGGTGAGGGTCCGGCTGCATGTTGTATCTGTATGTATTAAAAAAGATAAGAGGGAAAACCATCATGAAAAAGTTTGCTGCTTTGTTGCTGGGCACCGCCATGGTGCTGAGCCTGGCCGCCTGTGGCGGTTCTGCCACCACCAGCGAGTCCACCGCTTCTTCCGAGGCATCCTCCGCTGCCTCCTCCGAGGCTGCTTCCACCGAGGAAGCCTCCGCTGAGACCGCTGCCGCCGAGCTGACCACCGTCACCGACGGCACCCTGACCATGTCCACCAACGCGGCCTTCCCCCCGTACGAGATGACCGCCGATGACGGCAGCTTCGAGGGCATCGACATCGAGGTGGCCCAGGCCATCGCCGACAAGCTGGGTCTGACCCTGCAGGTGGACGACATGGACTTTGACGCCGCCCTGCTGGCTGTGCAGAACGGCAAGAGCGACATGGTCATGGCCGGCGTCACCGTCACCGAGGAACGCCAGAAGGTCATGGACTTCACCGATTCCTACGCCACCGGCATCCAGTCCATCATCGTGCCCGAGGATTCTGACATTGCCTCCATCGATGACCTGGCCGGAAAGACCATCGGTACCCAGCGCGGTACCACCGGTTACCTGTACTGCGTGGATGAGTTCGGCGACGACGCCGTCATCGCTTACGACAATGGTCTGACCGCTGTCAAGGCGCTCACCAACGGCCAGGTGGATTGCGTTGTCATCGACAATGCGCCCGCCCAGGAGTTTGTGGCTGCCAACCAGGGTCTGAAGATTCTGGACACCCCCTACGCCGAGGAAAACTACGCCATCGGCGTGGCCAAGGGCAACACCGCCCTGCTGGATGCCATCAACGGTGCCCTGGCCGAACTGCAGGCCGACGGCACGCTGCAGAGCATCGTCGATAAGTACATCACCGCCGAATAAGCGGTTTTTAACACGGAGCAAGGCACGCCGGAAATCCGGCGCGCTTTCTCTTTGTCATACAGGAAAGGTTGTGTAGCGGATGGAAGCACAGTTCGAAGCGCTTTCGGAACTGGCGAAAAACGGCGGGAGCCTGAGTTTTACCCAGGATTTCTTTGTCAAATTTTATCAGGCGTTCCTTTATTCGGACCGCTGGTTGCAGTATATCGAGGGCGTGGGCACAACAATTCTGGTTACCGCCATTGCGTTGGTGCTGGGTGTTGTGCTGGGTTCTGTGGTGGCGTTGGTGCGTGTAGCCCACGACCAGCAAAAAACCCATCATCGCAACCCGGTGCTGGGCTTTGTCAATGTGATCTGCCAGATCTATGCCACCGTCATCCGCGGAACCCCCATGATGGTCCAGCTGCTCATCATGAGCATGGTCATCTTTGCCAGCAGCCGCAACTTTACCATGGTCGGTGCCCTGGCCTTGGGCATCAATTCGGGCGCCTATGTGTCGGAGATCATCCGCGGCGGCCTGATGGCCGTGGATCCCGGCCAGATGGAGGCCGGCCGCAGCCTGGGTCTCAACTATATCACCACCATGGTACTCATCATCATTCCCCAGGCCATCCGGTCCATTCTGCCGGCCCTGGGCAATGAGTTCATCATCCTGCTCAAGGATACTTCCCTGATCACCGTCATCGGCGGCAAGGAGCTGCTCTACGCGGCGCAGGGCATCATGAACCGCACCTACGAAGCCATGTTCCCGCTGTTGGGCGTGGCGGCCATCTATCTGGTCTTGGTACTGCTGTTCAGCGCCCTGCTGGGCAAACTGGAAAGGAGAATGGCGCAAAGTGATCGACGTTAAAAATCTGCAAAAGCATTTCGGTGGCCTGCAGGTGCTGCGCGGCGTCAACCTGACCATCCACAAGGGGGACTGTGTGGTGCTGGTGGGACCTTCCGGCTGCGGCAAGTCCACCTTCCTGCGCTGCCTCAACCGTCTGGAGGAACCGGACGGCGGGCAGGTGATCTTCAACGGCGAGGAAGTCAACGATAAGGATATCGACCGGGTTCGCCAGAAGATGGGCATGGTGTTCCAGCATTTCAATCTGTTCCCGCATCTGACGGTGAAAAAGAACATCACGCTGGCACCGGTGCGCCTTGGTCTGATGAGCCAGGCGGAGGCGGATGCCAAGGCCATGGAGCTGCTGCAGCGCATCGGCCTGGCCGAAAAGGCCAATGCCTACCCCAACATGCTTTCGGGCGGCCAGAAACAGCGTATCGCCATTGTGCGGGCACTGGCCATGAATCCCGACGTGTTGCTGTTCGACGAACCCACCAGCGCCCTGGACCCCGAAATGGTGGGCGAGGTGCTGGAACTGATGAAGGAGCTGGCCCGGGGCGGCATGACGATGGTCTGTGTCACCCATGAGATGGGCTTTGCCCGAGAAGTGGCCAACCGCATCATCTTCATTGACGAGGGTGTGGTCAAGGTGGACAAACCGCCCAAAGAATTCTTTGAAAATCCGGAGAACGAGCGTCTGAAGGCCTTCCTCTCCAAAGTGCTGTAAAAAAATACGGCCCCGCCATGGCGGGGCCGTATTGGCTTTTATGGTTGTGCGGCGGCATGGCGCTGGGCCAGTTCCCGGTATTCCGCTTCGTTGGCGGCAAGGGCTGCCGCCTGTTCGGCGCTGACGGGGCGCACCACCTTGCCGGGCAATCCCATGACCAGACTGCCGGCCGGGATCTGCGCGCCCTCGGGGATCAGGGCACCGGCGGCGATCAGACATCCCGGCCCGATGACCGCTCCGTTCAGGACGGTGGCATGCATGCCGATCATGCACCCGTCGCCGATCATGCAGCCGTGCAGGATGGCGCCATGGCCCACCGACACCCCGCGCCCCAGCACAATGTCCAGGTTGGGGCCGGTGTGCAGCACGGCATTGTCCTGAATATTGGTGCCGGACCCCACCACAATGCGGCCGGTATCGGCCCGCAACACGGCGCCGTACCAGATGCTGGAACCTTCCTCCAGGCAGACGGCGCCGGCCAGGGTGGCGTTTTCCGCCACAAAAAGTGCGCCGTGGTCTGCGGGAGCCTTCCCCGCGATGGTATAGATTGCCATAAGGATCACCTCTTCTCCCGTATCATACACCCACGGAAAGAAAATTGCAAAACTTTGCAGAACTGTGCTACAATACCGGTGGTTCGCTTCCACGGACCACAGCCTTACAAAGGGAGGATCTGTATGTCCATCAAGATGATCTGCAGCGACCTGGATGGTACATTGCTGCAATACGGCCGCAAGACGCTGGAGCCGGAAGTGTTCGGCCTGATCGAGGCGTTGGCGGACCGGGGCATCCTGTTTTGCCCGGCCTCCGGTCGTCAGTACACCAGCCTGCGGGCCTTGTTTGCCCCGGTGGCGGAGCGCTGCGCCTTTTTGTGCGAAAACGGCGGCGTGCTGTACAAGGACGAAACCTGCATCGGCAAGACGCCCATGCCCCGCGCCCTGGCTGAGGAGATTGCCCGAGATCTGTGGGAGCGCAGCGAAGGACAGGGGGAAGTTATGCTTTCGGGCCAGAACTGTGCCTACCTGATGGAACGGGGCCTGGGTATGCTGGATCGGGTAAAGTTCATCGGCAACTGCTACAAGATCATCCGCGATCCCTCCGACGTGCCCGAGGAGATCGTCAAGGTATCGGTTTACCTGCACGAAGGGGTGGACGCCTATGTGGACCGGTTCGTGCCCCGCTGGAAAGAGGCCAACTGCGCCGTGGCCGGGCCGTACTGGATCGATACCACTCTGGCCAACAAGGGCACCGGTGTCCGGGCCCTGTGCAAGGTGTTGGGCGTGGCGCCGGACGAGGTGCTGGCCTTCGGGGATAACTACAATGATACGGCCATGTTGGACCTGGTGGGGCATCCTTATATCATGGAAAGGGCTGCCGCGCCGCTGCGGGCACGCTATCCCCGCCATACCCCCCGTCCCGAAGTGGTGATGCAGGCGCTGCTGGACGGAAAAACCGTATAATAATGCGCAGTTTGCACAAAAAGAAAAAACAAAGTTCGTGCAAATGCGAATAGACAAAATCTGTTTGCTGTTAATAATCAACGTCAAGATTGTTACTCCTGCGAGGCATTACTTGTACACGCATACATCCCTCAGGTTTACCGCTTGTATGTTCGTACTTTGCCGCGGGGAGTTTATTTTTTTGCTTAAAAATCATCCGATAGACGCACCAGGGCGGGCTGTGCATGAAGATAACGAAAAAAATCAACAATAACGCGGCCTTGGCCCAGGACGCCAAGGGACGGGAACTGATCGTCTTCGGCAAGGGGGTCGGTTTTCCTGCCACGCCCTATGAGTTGACCGATCTTTCCCGTGTGCAGCGTACCTTCTACGATGTGGATGAAAAGTATTTTGATCTGCTGCGGGACGTGCCGCAGGAGGTGTTTCTGGCGGCGGACGACATTGCCGAGACTGCCCGGGAAGAGCTGGGCTGCCCGCTCAACCCCAATCTCACCTATGTTCTGGCCGACCATCTGAACTATGCCATCCAGCGTTGCCGGGAGGGCGTCACCCTCCGGACACCGCTTGCCTATGATATTCGCCACCTGTATCCCCAGGAATATGAGCTGGCCCACAGTGCGTTGTCCACTCTGCGGGAACAGTTGCAGGTGGCTCTGCCCGACAGTGAAGCTGTGAGCATCGCATTGCACATCATCACGGCGGAAGCCGAGGTGGGGGATATGCATGCCACCATGCTGGCCACCAAGGTCATCACCGAAATTTCCCAACTGGTGGAAGATAACCTGGATGTCCACCTGGACAAGGACAGCTTCAGCTATTCCCGCTTTGCCATGCATATGCGCTACCTGGTGCAGCGTATGATTGAGGGAAAAGCTTTGGACGGGGACGAGAGCATGGTCGCCATGCTGCGGACGATGCGCCGGGAATACCCCCAGGTATATGCCTGTGTGGAGCAGGTCACCGCGTTCCTGGAAAAAAACTATCACTGGCATTGTACCAACGAAGAGCAGCTGTATCTGCTCATGCATATCCACCGCGTACAGGCCGAGCGGGCCGGCGCAGAGGAATAAACAAAAAACGGATCGTTACCCGCACCTGGTTTGCGGGGCGTCACCCAGCAAACCGTGTGCGCACCCTTTTGATTGGTCGTACAGGGGGCACTGGGTGTATTTTTTTGGTATATCCGCCGCCCGGCGCGCGAGGGCGGCGCGTTATATAAAATTTATGCTGGGAACGTCGTTCCCGCCGCAAGGGCGGCAACACCGAGGGCTTGACCGTCCGGACCATGATGCCCGA
>ERZ1643251.1994-NODE-1994-length-21642-cov-41.435725_pt1 | contig 21642 bp, 34 predicted proteins | sample MGYA00579261_ERZ1643251 | MGnify/ENA primary metagenome ERZ1643251 (study PRJEB29033, sample SAMEA4952267) | chicken gut metagenome | biome: Broiler Chicken; feature: Gastrointestinal Tract; material: Caecum | place: Ireland | collected 2018 | study: Broiler... | reverse complement strand
TGGTGGCCGATTTTTTCGACCCCTTGCCGCCCTTTAATACCCGATACCGGGCCGTTGACCGCCAAAACTGCCCATACCCGCCGCCGATCAGCGCGGGCAGTTCCACCTTATTCCGGGATATTGTCCGCACCAATAATCACCACCTGCGGCGCTGCGCCCTCGACGTCAACCTTATCTGTGAATATGCCATGGGCTTTGCCCAGCAGCTCCGCCGCCCGCAGCCGAACCCGTTCGCCGTTTTCCTTATTCCGCATTGTTGCGCTTAGATATTCCATCACTTCTTCAGCGCTTGCGATGTCGTCATTGTGAATCAGATCAAACTGCTGTTCAATGTAGGCCTTGATGTCAGGCTTTGTTAGGTTTTCACTTCCTATGCTACGTGCCGTTTTTTTAGAATACCCCGCCCGGATGGCCGCCTGTGTCGCATTTCTATCTTTCAAATATTCGTCGCAAAACTTTTTCTGTTTCTCTCTCATCAGGCAACCCACTTTTCATTCAATTGATAATAAAAAAATAAGCGACTATTGATCGCTTATCGAATATAAAAGACCGCCGGAACATTCCGGCAGCCTTTTTTACTTGGTTTCATTCAATTTGTCATTTTCGATTTTCACATTTTAAAATATAGCCGGAGAGCTTTAATGATAGTCGAATTTGCGCTTTCGCCGCTGGCGTTTATTTTATTCCAGATTTCCGCCGGTATTCTACAGTTTATACGCTTATTCTTTTCTTCATATCTTTTAATCGCCCTTAACTGAGCCGCGCTGGTTTTTCTTTCTTTGCTATTTTCCTTTATATGCATATATAAGTACCCCCCTCTAATACATTATATAGCATATAAGTGCCATAGTCAAGCATTATATACATTGTGCGCATTGTGCAAAAATCATAAAAAACGCATTGTATATGTGCCTTATATTTGTTACATATCCCATATTGACTTTAATATATATGTGCCTTATACTTAATACAAACAAACAAAAAGGAGTTTTAAAAAATGAAAGTACAATTTACTGCGGATTCAAAAAAACACATTGTGGTATCTCTCATGCCGGAAGTAAAAAAGCTAATTGAATATTTTAAAGACGATGAAAGTAAAGTATCTGATTATGCAAATAGTGCTGGATATATTGCATCTGGTAGAAAAAATAACACTTGGGAGTGTTTAAAAGCAGAAGCTATCGTTGCCAGGAATCGCAGAGTATGGAACATGTTTGGCGACAATTCGGAAGATTTGGACGTATGGATGACATTCTATGTATACGATTCTTATTATGGATTTTATGAAATCGGTGTTTATATCTCTGATTTATGGAAAGCGGATGGAACGGCTGAGACATCGGAAGAAATCAAAAACCATATGTATATTCTTGAATTTAAGAAACAAGAGGTGAAATAAATGAACAACTATAGCGTAACAACGCCGACACGGCTAAGAATGCTTTGTATCCAAAACAATTGGTTCACCGGCGGCACAATCGAACAGTATGACAAACTGTTTTACGCCAACGAACACGGCTGCCCGATTGAAGAGATCTCAACGATCATTTGGCTCTGCTCCGATGAATCCAGAAGAATAGACATTCTTGACGAGCTGAAAAAAGAACAAAACTATCATAACCGCTTGACAAATCAATAACTTTTGAGTATAATATAAACAGAGAGGGGAAAGCTAATCTTGCACAAGATACATTTTTACAAAGACAAGAACGGCAACGAGCCAATATTGGAGTATTTGCGGAAACTGTCCCGGAAAAAGGACAAAGACAGCCGCATAAAGGCAAATAAGATCAATGACTACATCGAAGTATTGAGCCGGTACGGAACACAAGCCGGAGAGCCTTATATAAAGCACCTTGACGGCGAAATATGGGAGCTTAGACCGCTTAGAGATCGGATATTGTTTGTTGCGTGGCACAATGGGAGCTATGTATTGCTCCATTCCTTTATGAAAAAAACGCAGAAAACACCCGCAAGGGAGATAGAAAAAGCAAAGCGAGAACTTGCAGACCTTATAGAAAGGGGATTTGATAATGAATAAAAATAGCGCAATCGGGAGAAGCTGGGACGAAGTGAGAGCCGAGCTTTTCACTCCGGAAGAAATCGCCGAGAGTGATTTAAGGGTAGCCCTGATCGGAGAGCTTATTAAAGCAAGACAGGAAAAGGGGTTGAGCCAAAAGAAGCTTGAAGAATTAAGCGGAGTAAAACAGCCGATTATAGCCAGAATGGAAAAGGGCCTTACAAACCCGCAGCTTGACACGATTCTAAAGGTATTAGCCCCTCTGGGAAAGACGCTTGCTATCGTCCCGCTCAAGAAGTGAATACATCACTTAAACAAACCGAAACGCTCCGGCTATCTGCCGGGGCTTTTCTTTATCTGCCGCGCCTGATCTGCTGCTGCCCGACCGCCATATAAATAATTTCCCGCCAAACCCACCCGATGCGCTATGCATCATTGCTGCACATACCGGATGTGTACCCGGATCTGTGCATATATTATTGCAAAACAAAACTCCCCGACGTTAAGTCAGAGGAGTCCGTAAAAAATAAGTTGTATCATGTCATGAGTCTTGTCGTTGTCGTCTCGTCATTGCCTCCGCAGCGGCGTCTCGCTCTATTTGGTTGATCCCCGACCTCACAACAAACGCCGCTAAACTCTCTCCACGACTCTTGCAATGCGCGTCAAATTGGGCTTTGACGTCTGGCTTAACTCTGATTGCTATCTGCGCCTGTTTTTTGTTCCAGGCATCACGCGCCCTTTTTTGAGATTCGCTCACTTTTCCCGGCATGGGTTCCACCCCTTTCCCGCGTATATTATATCATATTTATATACGCTAGTCAAAGGTTTTTTCGCCGTGCTTGATGCCCTCATTTATCTACACTAGTATATTTTGCATAATATATTGTTTATACGCTAGCGTATGTTTGTTTAATTTGCCAATTGTAATATTATCTACGCTAGTGTATAATATAGTCAACAACGAAAAGGAGCGATAAAAAATGACGATCAAAAAATTTAGAGAGCTGGAAGCCCAAGGGAAAATAATCTTGCACCATACAGCAAGCCGCCGTGGCTATGTGTCACGCAAATCACTTGGACAAGTAGAGCAGTATAATGGACGATTTGGCGAGGGCTATGTACTACTTACACCGCGTTGGGACACTAGTACATACTGTAATGTTACTTATTACATTTGGGGCGGAAAGGATACGAAAAAATGAAAAAGTATTTCACAGTTACTTACAAGCATTCAGAAGCTATTTATTGCGCCAACATCGTCCATGCTGAAACCGTCGAAGCGGTAAAGGCTTGCTACTCTAAATATGAGCAAGTGAACATCCGCGAAAGTGAGCAATACGAAGTAGACGCCGCTCGGCGGAGGGGGATGCCGATTGTTGAAATCGAGAACCAAGAAGACGTGGCAGAAAAGGAGCGACGTAAAATGAAAAAAATTAGTATCGACAATGGGCACACATATTGCACACCCGAAGAGGCCTTGGAGCAAATAAGCATGGACGTATTGGCCGTATATATGGATGACGATGCACGAGAGTTAGTGCACTACCGCTTGGCCCCGTGCTCGGAGGTGGAATTTTTGACTGCGTATTTAGAAATTGCCCCATATGATCTGGTAATCGGCTGAGAAAAAATATCCCAGGAAATGCTTGACAAACCACACAATGTGTGGTATGCTAGTGTCAAACAGATATAAGGAGGATAGATATGGATTACAACAACTTGCGAGACATCACGGTCAAGTCTCAGTATGAGCTAGATGCAATCCCGGACGACTACAAGGGCCAAATATATATTGATTTTGGCACCCCAGAAGATCCAGCGATCGTAGACAAGCAATATTATCTGCCTGTCGTGGCGTTGGGTAGCCGCCGGGTCAACGCGTGGGGTAGCAGCCAGGTAACAGCGCGGGATAACAGCCGTGTGTTGGCATTGCATAACAGCCATATTGACGCTGTCGATAACAGCCGTGTAGAGGCGTGGGGTAATAGCAGCGTCACAGCGCGGGATAACAGCGTTGTAGTAATCAAAGAGAGTAGCCGTGCCGAGTCGTATGATAACAGCACCGTCAAGTCGTGGGACAACTGCTGTGCATATGCGCATGGACGCAGCAGCATATTGGCTCGTGAGAGCAGCTACGCTGTGGCGTATGATAACAGCCGCGTGGTAGCGCGGGATAACAGCAGTGTTAATGCTAACGATACCAGCATCGTCTATGCGTATGACAACAGCAGTGTTGTGTCGTATGCATACAGCAGCATAGTGGCTATGGATAATAGTCTTATCGAGGCGCGGAGTCTCGGGACTGTGGATGCACATTGTAACACACAAGTCTACCAACGATCAGACACTGTAAAGGTCACAACATCCGGTAATGCACGCATCATATATACACCCAAAACCGCAAATGAGTATATTAAGTGTTACGAGATCGAGCATACGCAGACACAGGCAACGCTCTATATGGCGGTGCACAAAATCAACGGCCGATACTTAAGCGATCGCGACAAATCAGTTGCCTACGAAATCGGCAAAACCGTAAAAGTAGAGGTTGATCCTAATACATCTATAATGCATGATTGCGGTATACATGTATCTCACCTTGATCAGGCGCTGCATTATGGCTCTAGTTGGGATGATCTGGCGATATTAGAGGTCAAGACAAACATCGATGATATCATTTACCCAAAGCATCCAGACTACCCGGAGACCATAAAAGATGCCATACGTACAAGCTGCGTCAAGGTAATCCGCGAAGTCCCGCTGGGCGAATGCGGTGTATACGGCCAAATCTTAGCAAACATGACGGCTAATATCGTTTAATTACCACACAATGTGTGGTAATTAAAATGAATCCGAAAATGCAGAAATTATAAAGGAGTGTAAACGATGTCTAAAATGACAATCAAAGAGTTACTAAAACTCACAGACATGACGCATGAGCAATTATCAAATTACCTTGATGTGCCTAAGCGCACAATTGAGGCGTGGTCTGCTGGCGATAGAGAGCCAACAGCTTACATGATGGATTTGCTAGAACACGAGCTGCTGCCAGTGATCAAGCAACATATGCGCGCCGATTGGTCTGTATACAGATCAATCAGCTCCCCAGTGGTTATATGTGGGTTTGACCTGATCGATGCAATAGATCGTAATTTTGACACCATCGCTGATATGTATCGCGAGCAACTTGGAAACGTAGCCGGATACCGGCTGAAACATGTTGCGGCACAATATAACAAGGATATATTAGGTGGTAAGGGCGGGTGCGAGCTGATAATCATATCCGAGCCGCAGCCACTCCCAAAAGATGAGGACAATCCGGATTGGGTGCCGGATAAGCGCACCACCACAGTATGGATCACGTGCAAAGAGTCCGATTTGCCGCATCCTCATATATTTGAAATTACATCCAACAAACGCAGTTTTGCGGACATCATCGATGCTCCGTACTCATGGCAATTTGGCGCAGCGCTAGCAATTTTGGACGCATTGTCTCATTACACCACGATCCATTGCAATGAGCCTGCCATGTACACTGTCTCCAAATATGCATCCCTGCTCAAAATCAACCCCAAAAAAGCCTACGAAATGGCCGAAAAGCAGGTGTTAGACGCAAAGCCCAGAGAATTACCTCAATTAAAAAAGCTGTGGGACACATTAGCAGAGATCAAACAAAATCTATCTGGTATTAAATCAGTAGACGGGAATTATACGCTGGGATATTACCAAGTCAAAAAGATTTTGGCCGATGGCGGGTATATCTACTAAGGATAATACCAAAAAGACCACTGGATTACTCCGGTGGTCTTTTTTATCCCATGCAGGCGGTGTACAGCCCGTTATCCTGCCGCGTCATTGCCCTGTACGGCTCAAAGGTTTCATACGGCCAGCGTAGCGCGTATACACCGGCACGATCGTTTCCCGCGCCAAAGCGCAGGCTGCGAACAAAAGCGGTTTCTCATACACCTGTCCACAATACTATTATACTTGTCAAGGGGTGGCCACGCAATAGATAATATAGCGATTTGGCGATTAAATTTGCGTCCTATATATAATTTTGCGCACGCTATTTTGCGTATACCCGTCTCCGAGCGCATCCGCAATCTCCTGCCATGATAAACATCCGATATACCGTAGCCGGAAAATCCGTCTCACATCCTTGTCTGATATACTACGTATTTGTGTTTCTGCCTGCAAAATCAACCGGTTTAATAGCCGCCGCTGCCTTGATATGATATTTTCGATTTTGATAATTTTATCTATAATGTCTGCCATATTGTCTTTGCGGTTATCTCCACGTGGCATACCGTCCAATTTTGGATTAATACACTCAGCGCACGACCGCAAAGCGATCAATTTTTGAGCTTGAATTATAATGGATTGCCTGATTTGGTGGATCTGTCCCATCTCCTGCTTGGTCATTGTCTGCCCTCCAACGCCTGCACATAGCAGTGATACGAGCATAGCGCCTTACCTTTGACCTGATACGCATGATACGGCGCAGGGATAAATATTGTGCCGCATACCGGGCACCGGTGCTCCCGCGCATCCGCAAACTCAACACGCGGCGGCGGATCATCGTCCCAATACTTAATATATTGTGCGTTTGTTTTTCGATTGTGATATTTGTTGCGACATTTTTTTGAGCAAAATATCCTTTTGCGACCGTCAAACTCATTACCACACTCTTTACATGTCATTGGACTTAATCCTCCTCGCAATCTCTCTTACATGTCCCCAATACCGCCGGAACCATTTTACGCATTTATCACACACTTTCCAATCGTTGCAGCTCCCATCCCGGCGCGAGCAGGATGTGCATGGCATCTTGTAAGGATCGGGCAAATGCTTATCGCACCAGTTTTGCAGCCGCTTTACCTGATGCGTCGGCGCGTACCCGTTCTTAACCCAATTTTGCACTGTGCCCTTGTTTACACCGCACACAGCCGCAACATCTGCGTATGTAAGATTATACAACTCCATGATTTGATCAATCACTCATAAGCCCCCCATATTAGCATTATTTAGCGACTCTGTCATTTTCAATTTGCTGCCTTTATTTCTGGCCGTATGTACTTTTCGGTGTTCTATTTCTTCTATCGCCTTAAAAATCGGGTAGAACTGCTGCGGAACAACTGCATTTTCTAACTCAGCATCTCACACCTCTGCATCTTTCATCAAACACTCGTCAGCCAAAATACTCATATTCCGTGTTATCCGGTTCTTACAATCCTCTGACGGCAGCTCGCTTGTCTCCCTGTCTTTATACCGGCATATTTTACAGTTGCGCCGGGCGCACATGGTCAATCTAACAATCGCTTCTCTTAACTGTTCTTCGGTATGTTTTTGCATTTCTTACACCTCTCTTACCCGGATGCCATGCACCCACAGCATCAGCTTGCGCTTGATGATATATTCCTTTGTCCTACACCCCTTAACGTCTTCCACGATCGTTTTGCCGCTCATGACATATACAAAATCCGCGATATAGCTTACGCCGCGCTCGATGCATTTTTTGTCTTTGTACTGTGCCGGAATCAGCTCATATTTCACCTGCCGGGCAAGATCAGTGATCTTCCCTGCCCGTTCCAGCATCCGCAGCTCCCACCAGCGATTCGCTTCTTTTGCACTGTCAAATTTGATGCCGTCTACACATAGCTTTCGGTTGTTATATTTCACTTCAAATTCCTCCCTCAAATTCGACCACAATAACTCCTCCTATACAACGTCAAACAATGTAATTTGATTATCTTTTGCTTCTTCCGCTTTCAAATACCCAACGCCGTCCCGGAAATAATCCGGATTCAGTTCGATGCCATATCCCCTGCGGCCGTTGCGAATCGCCACCAGCGGCACTGTCATTAACCCGCCGAACGGATCTAACACCAGATCGCCCGGATTGGAATACCGGTTAATAATCCGTTCCACAATGTCCAGCTGCAATGGGCAAACATGCATCTGCTGGTTTCGCTGGCTCTGGGTTGTGTTCAGTGTCCGCATCCGGTTGATATCGTCCCATACACTGTCAGACCACGATCCCGGCGCCACCACCATAAACGTTGCCGGTAACTTGTCCTGCGTGTCCAGCTCCTTTGCCAGCCGCACATGCTCGTTATAGTCGTATACCGTATCCCGGCTATATTTCCTATACGCCGCCTGCAATTTGTTCACCGGCGCGGCAAGCAGCTCATCCTTTGTCAACAGCCTGTCTCCGCTGCTGCGGTAAAATGCGTGCGCGTCAATCTGCCATTGCGCCCGCGTATAGTCTTCTTTGCTCTTTTTCACCGGATCGTCCGCGTATGCTTTGCTGTGATCGCTCGGAAGCTTGCGGAACAGTAAAATATATTCCGGGCATCCAACCCCCATTTTTGTGCCGTCCTTGCACTGTTCCGACCATCCAAGCCGATATGTCTGGTTGTTTTCCCTGACCACATCCGTCAATACAATGATCCGACCCATATACCGAAAACCATGTTTCAGATAATGAAATACCGTCATATCCGAAAACGGATCGATCGTCGGCATTCCGTCTCCGGTCGCGTTTCCGAACAACACCCGGTCTTTTACATGGATGGCAGCGATTCTGCCGGGTTTCAATACCCGCAGCAGCTCCGGCGTTAAATAATCCATCTGTTCGAAAAATCGTTTGTTGTCTTCGTTGTGGCCGAAGTCGTTATAGCTCGGCGTATATTCATAGTGGTTGGAAAACGGTATGGATGTATGAATCAAATCCACGGAATTGCTTTTCATAAGCTGCGTTTCCAATACACAGTCGTTTAATACGGCCGTAAAATTGTTTCCCTTTACTTCCACGCGTTTCACTCCTATTGACCGCGCCATTTTATCCATGATGGATTGATTGGAAATCCCGTTTTTTTGAATAATCTCGCGCATCTTCTGTTCCTGCTTTTGAAAGCGCTCCCACTTCGCAAGCAGTTCGTCCAAAATACTCTGCTCGTTTTCGGTATATATAATATCTATTTCAACCTGTTCCGGCTGTAAAAAACGATAAATCCGATGGATCGCCTGAATAAAATCATTGAATTTATAATCAATCCCTAAAAAGATCGCCCGATGACAATACCGCTGAAAATTACAACCCTGCCCGCTGATTTCCTTTTTGGTCGCCAGCAGCCGGATTTTCCCGTATGAAAAATCCATTATTCTCTGCTCTCTTAAATCCATATCCAGCGTCCCGTATACCTCTACGGCTTGCGGCAATGCTTTTTTAATTGCACGGCGTTCATCTTCTAGGTCATGCCATAAAATAAAATGATCCTGCGGGCTTTTATTTACGATTTCCGCCATCTTTTCAATCCGGTCGTTCAAGCTGATCCGCTTTTCCTTTGCAGCCTGCGTCAGCCCTTCCGCCGCGTCATTGATCAGACTATATTGCCCGGTGCGCTGATCCAGCTTTAACCCGCTCCTGGATTTCAACTTGTGATAATTTATTTTCAGTGGAGGTAGGTCATATCCGGTAGCATCAAATCCCAAATCGGCAGGCGAAGATAAAAACAGCGCCCAGCTGGATACCCACAACCAAAATTCTTCTTCTTTGTGCGGATATAGCGTCAGATTGTTCGCCTTGGCACTATCGCGCTTGAAATACCGCGTCAGCGCCTGCCCGGTGTCCATCACTTCCAGATATCCCGCATAATGGATGATTTCCTTGTATTTGTTCGGGTCCGGCGTCGCGGTAGCTACCAGCTTATATTTAACGCCCTGAAACTTCGGTAAAAACGTTTGATAGGTTTTACTTCCAAAGGATCGCAACACAGACGCTTCATCCAAACTGACCGCCGTGAAATACGCCGGGTCTATATCGCCGTCACGCACCCGCTCATAATTCGTCAGCATGATCTGTGCGTCGCATTGCCTGATTTCTTCCATATTCCGCACATATACCGGCTTTTCCATATGCAACAAGTTCACTGCGTCGTTTATAAATTCCTGCCGAACGCCCAGCGGCAATACAATCAGCGCCTGCCCGCCCTCGTGATCTGTAACGATCCTGCAATATTCCAGCTGCTGCGCTGTTTTTCCAAGGCCAAATTTTTCAAACAACGCCCGCCGGCCGCCTTTTACCGCCCATTGAACCGCCAGCTTTTGATGCGGCAACAACGCGGGATTGATTTCATCCAGTGAAATATTAAAGCCGCTTTCCGGGGCTGCGCAGATTTTCGTATGTAAAAACTCTCCGTATGTCACGCCGTCTCCTCCAGTCTGTACCGCGCATAGCTGCACGCCTCGCCGTACCGGTTGCGCGTCGTCTCGGTGGTTTTGATGATCACATACCCGTCCCGGCGTAAATCATATATCCGAGCGCCCAGCCGCATAATGCCATATTCCCGCATCGCTTCCAGCTGCGTGATGCTGCCGTAATGCTTTAAATGCCGCAATACCCGTTCCCGCTGCGTCATGCTTCTCCCCCCTAAAACGGCAGATCGCCATCATCCATGTCTATAAAATCAGCATCGGTCATACCGGCCAGTTCTTCGGCAACAACGTCTACAGCGCCTGACAGTGCTCCATGTCCCGCGTCGGACGGCTTATCCTGCTTGCCGCCGCAAAAGCTGACCTGCTGCGCCACAACCTCATACGCCGTGCGTTTATTGCCGTCTCTATCCTCATAGTTACGCTGCTGTAAGCTGCCGTTGATTGCGATCATCTGCCCTTTCCGGAAATATTTACAGATGAACTCTGCCGTAGACCGCCACGCAACCACGTTGATAAAGTCGGTTTCCCGGTTGCCGCCTTTGGCAAAGCTGCGTTCTACCGCCACTGCAAAGCTGGTTACGGTGTTGCCGCTGTTGGTGGTTTTCAGTTCCGGGTCAGCCGTCAGCCGCCCCATAATTACAACGATATTAAGCATAAATGCCCTCCTAATCAAAATTATTAAATTGCTGCTCGATGTTGGATATATCATAGCTTCTGCTTGCTGGTCGTTTTGCAGCTGCCTTTTCTGCTTTCTTCTCTCCGTCCTTGCGCACCCAGTTCAGGATTGTGGCATAGTGGTTTTTCTTTGTGTTCCCCTCGGCAAGCCATCCGTCCAGTCTGACAATGTACTTCCCGGTCTCGTCTTTACCCAATCGCTGGACAAGCCTTTCGTACTCATCGTCAGTTAGTTTCACTTTTCCAAACTCGCCGTATTCGCGTTTAAGGGGGGGATCTATAGGGGGGGATATATTCTTATATTTCTTTTTATTCTTGTTTGTGTTCAGTTGTTGTTCACTTGTTGTCCACTTGTTGTTCACTTGTTGTTCAGTTACTTGTTCACTACATTGATACCTACCCCAATTTTTGACCGTAATGACGCGGTTTTTTGCGCCTGTTTGTTGTTCAATTTGCTGTTCGATTTCGAGGGTTTTTAAAACGCGTTGCACCTTGCTGCTCGAAATGTTAAATTTTTCTGCGATCTTATTCCTGCCGGTTAATAATTGCCCCGGTTGCAAGGTAATACGCTTACCGCCAAACAACACGTCTTTCGGTTTGTGGGTCGCCGACAGCAATATGTATGACCAGATTGCCCACGTCTCCGCGTCGCGCGTAACCACCGGATTATCCAGCATCGCGCGATAAATCTTTACATAGCCTTCAATCTCAACCACCCCATTTACTGTAGACCAATTTGCTTTCATCCCAGCCCGGATATATCCCCTGTAAATACGACCGGATCGCCGCATTGTATAACCGCTGCTGCTCTCCTGTCCCGTTGTCCTGCCGCCTGTGGCACTCCGCGCACAGGGTTACAATATTTTCAGCGATTCCAAGCCCGCCGCGCGACCTGCGTATATAATGGGCGTTGGGCGCTGCTGTGTCGTGCCGACCACAGATCACACAGCAGCCGCCGTCCCGTTCCCATACTTCTGCTTTGACGCTTTTCGGTATATCGCAGGCTTTTGACCGTGCGCTTTTCATGCTTGCCCCTCCCACAGGCTCACCAGCCGGTCAATTTCGTCCGGCGTTTTGGTTTCAATCCCAAGCGCCTTGCAATCCTGCACCACTGCATCAATCAGCGCCGCCATTTGCTTGGTATTATAGCTGCTGGAACCGTAATAGACCTTTACAAGCTTAAATCCGTCCGTCCTGCCCTCGTCCGTCACGTCTACAAACCATCCAAGCCCATGTTCCGACCAAATATGCTTCAGCGTTTCAACCGCGTTTTCCTGAATCTCAAAGGGTCTGAAAATCCCCATATCCCGGATATACTGCCGATAGATTTCATCAGCCGGGACACGCAGCCGCTCTGCCAGCTTGCCAATCAGTTCCCACATATATGCGTTGGCATTCAGGCTGCGCGGCTTGCGATATTCTTTCAATTCAGCGATATACGGTTTGTCTTTCCGTTCAGCGCAAAACCGCTTGACAGCTTTCTGATCGTCACATCGAAGTCTAAGCCATGTGCCGCGCTCGTCCATCGACCAATCAGCGCCTACAACCTTAATTTTCATTTTGCACCGTCTTCTTGTAGCATGACAGACATACCCCGCCAAGCCGCTGCTTTGTCTGTTCTGCTGTCAGTACCTGTCCATTAGCGCGGATCGGAGTTACCGCCCCGCCGCACAGATCACAGATCACCGGTGCGTCATGTCCCCCGCTTTCAGTTGCTTCCGGTACTCCATGTGGCTGATACTTTGTCGCGTCTTTCTGCCAATACACGTCTGCGCCGATGCCTAGCAGCTTGCAGCAAACAGAGATCGCGTCCGTATATGCCTTTTTATAGCATTCATCATCTGTATACATCCCGTTGCGTTCTTTTGCGACAAACGACGCGCCGCCAATTCCGTAAATCGGTTCGCTCCATGTATCTGCATCTTTGATATATAACCTGATCTCCACGCTGGCAATCTTCTCATCGTTGCTGCCGGTATCGATCCACTCTTTCACGATCTCGGTTTTCCATCCAATTCCGCACGGCCCGAACGCTTCGGTTAAACACCGGATACGCCACATCGGGTTAATATCTGTATAGCCTTTCAGCCGTCCGGCCTGTATTGTTTTTTGTGCGCTTTCCGGCACAGACCGAAACCGGTTATATAATTCCATGTTATCCATGCTGTTCATCTTCTTTCTCAAATTCTATCGGGCAGCTGAGTGGGATATCGTCGAACGGCGCAAATACGATATTTCGCGTCAATCGACATCTATATCTCTTCATTGATTCTTCTGCATAACAATATTCACAATTGCAACACCTCAAATCATGTTCCGGAAAAAATACCGTTACAGTCGCCTGCCCGCTTGTATAAAACTTTACGCCGTCTCGCATAATTCTTCGTCCTCCACCATCCGTGCGCATGATTCACAATACATTGCGTCTCCATCATATATGGGGTCTCCGTGTATCTCACATCCGCACCAGTCGCACACTGCCGCTTCAAATCCATATGTACTGCACAGCCCGCATCCGTCGCACATACCTCCACCTCTAATGCAATGCATCAGGACCGTCACCCCCGCCGGACTGCTCAACGAGCAGCTCTACGCTGTATTGCTGATACAGATATTCACATACGGTGAATTTGGTTTCTGCTGATTGTTCTGATGAAAATACAGACTCTATCGCCTTTCTGATACATTCGCTCTTTTTCATTGCTGTTTCCTCCTGTTTGCTAAAATTTTTCCGTATACACCGCATTCGCCCAGCGGCACCTCTCGTATAACTTTTACACGGCTTGTCCGCACCTTACCGTCTGTATTTTTAGGGCAGACGATATCGTCAATTCTGGTCGTAACCTCTAATATCGCCAAATCATCCCATTTAGAGCCAAAAGTCAACGCCCAGTTTAAATGTGATATATGTATACCGCGTCCACACGTTTTAGATGTATTAGGGTCGATTTCCGCTTTTATGATTTTCCCGATCTCGTATTCAACTGATTTGTCATAATGGCTCACATAATGTCCGTCGATTTTGTGTACCGCTTTATATAACGTCGCTTGTGTTTTTGTGTGTTTAATACCATAAAAATCGATATACTCATTTGTGTTTTTCGGATCATATACAATGCGTGCGTTCCCGGATGTTTTAATTTTAGGCGATGTTGATTTTTGATTGACTTGCGTGTTGCCCCGCGCTACAACGCTACTGTATGCCCACGCTACAACGCTACTGTATTCCCACGCTACAACGCTACTGTTATTCCGCGCTACAACGCTACTGTATTCCCACGCTACAACGCTGCTTTTATCCCACGCTACAACGCTGCTTTTATCCCACGCTACAACGCTGCTTTTATCAAACGCTACAACGCTACTGTTATCCCGCGCTACAACGCTGCTGTTATTCCGCGCTATAACGCTGTAATAATATCTACGATTTACCACTGCCGGTTCGTCTTGCGTCCCAAACTCAATACAGATCCGGCCTTTATAATCCTCTGGGATCGCGTCCAGTTCAGTCTGTGATCGAACCGTTATTTCTTTTAATTTACTATAATCCACAAAATTCACTCCTTGACAATCGCGCCCATATGCTGTATACTATAAGCGTGATGTTTTTCTTTGCCGCCGGTATTGCCCCCCAAGCGTCCGGCGGCGCTTTTTTATTTTTCGGCATAATAATCCTCCCGAATCTGCCGGTTTATCTCGCGCTCTGATGCCAGCTTTCGCCGCAAGAATGCGTTTTCGGCCTGTAGCTTGTCCATCTGTCGCTTACGCCTGTAATACCGGTTGATTACCATTGACGCTACTGTATATACCAGCAGCCCCAACGCCCCGCATATTGCCAGCATTATAATCCAGACGGCCATCGTCACTATTCCCTCAATCATAGTCCTCACCGCTTTCGTTTAAATATTTCCACACATATGTTCTGCCATGGGTTTTTTCATACCAATTTTCAAATTCCCGGCGAACCGCCGGATCTTCAAATGCGGTTGATACCATTCTCAATAACCGCTGCTCTGCAATGAAATTCAGACGCTCCACTCTTTCACCTCAATTCAATAGTTGCATAAACGCCACTTATGGTGCAAAAAAAATTTTCATGACATCTTCACTGTTTAGAGAAAGAATATTTGCGATCTTCTCTACTTCTCCGACAGTGAAGTTTTTCCCGTTGTCTTTCATCTTCCGATAGAATGTTGATCTATTGACGCCAATCGCATCGGCAAGAGCTTCTTGCGTCGTATTACATTCCACTATTTTTCCACGAAGAATTGATACATTTGTCATACATACCACGCTCCTTTCTTTTTATCAAGTTGCATTATTGCCACTTGCTGGTTTAATTATAGTCGCTAATGTTTCAAAAGTCAATAGTAAATAGCAAAAAAGCCATTAAAATATGTTGCAATTTTGCACCATTTCATTTATAATAAAATCACAAGGAGGAATAGATATGACAATAGGTGAAAGAATCAAACAGCGCAGGATGGCGTTAGGTCTTTCGGCTGACCAAGTAGCCGAACATTTAAATGTTGACAGAACAACCGTTTTTCGATATGAACGTGGGGCAATCAGCAAAGTGCCGACGGATACGTTAGCAAAGCTGGCTCAGATATTATACACATCTCCCACATACCTTATGGGTTTGTCGGATGAAGCAGGCAGAGATGTAAAGATTGATAATATTTATCAGATTGAAACAACAAAAATCCCGCTCCTTGGGGAGATTGCCTGCGGCGAACCTATTTATGCAAATGAAGACCGGGAATCATATGTAGAAGCCGGTACAAGCATCAAGGCCGATTTTTGTCTGAAATGTAAAGGCGATAGCATGATCAATGCTCGTATACATGACGGCGATATTGTATTTATTCGCAAACAACCGACCGTAAACAACGGCGAAATAGCGGTTGTGTTAATCGAAGATGAAGCAACATTAAAAAGAGTGTTTTATTATCAGGATCAATCCAAACTCATATTACAGGCAGAGAACCCGGCTTTTGAACCGTTGGTATACATAGGTGAAGAAATCAACAAAATCCGAATCCTCGGCAAAGCAGTTGCCTTTCAAAGCGATGTGAAATAGACGTGAATCATGATAATATGGCGAAAATATTCTTGAGTTAAGGTGTTTAGTATGAACGTATGTTTGTATATGCGATACAGCAGCGACCGACAAACAGAGCAGTCTATTGATGGGCAGCGCAGAGTTTGCATGGATTTCTGTAAACGGAATGGGTATAAAGTTGTTGAGCAATATATTGATCGGGCAACATCTGCATATAAAGATACTGAAAAGCGCGTGCAATTTCAAAAGATGATAAAAGATAGCGATAGGCAGCTATGGCAGGCTGTTGTTGTGTATAAGCTTGATCGGTTCTCCCGAAACAGATACGATTCAGCGACATATAAAGTAAAGCTAAAAAAGAACGGTGTGCGCGTTATATCTGCCACGGAGAATATATCCGATAATCCAGAGGGCGTTATCCTTGAATCAGTCCTTGAGGGTATGGCTGAATTTTATTCAAAAGAGTTATCGCAGAAAATTAAACGCGGCATGAAAGAATCCGCATATAAATGCCATAGCACAGGCGGTGCTGTTCCGCTGGGATATCGCATTGAAAATAAAAAATTTGTTATTGATGAAACAACGGCGCCTATTGTGAAAGAAGCATTTGCCCTTTATGCAGGCGGCGCAACCGTTGCATCTATATGCAGAACATTCAATGAAAAAGGATATAGAACTGCGCAAGGAGCAGCATTTAACAAGAATAGTTTTAGATCTATGTTCAAAAATGAGCGGTATATCGGCATATATAAATATAAAGATATTCAAACAGAAGGAGGTATCCCGGCTATCGTGGATAAAAATACTTTTAATGAAGTGCAAAAGCGGCTGTCACTTAACGCAAAAGCCCCGGCAAGAGGAAAAGCAAAAGTAGACTATATGTTGAGCGGTAAATTGTTTTGCGGCCATTGCGGTCATAATATGGTCGGTGAAAGTGGAAAAGGCAAATCAGGAAACAAGTATTACTACTACACTTGCTCCAAAAGAAAGAGATTTCATTCATGCGATAAAACGCCGTTAAAGAAAGAATTTATTGAAAGAGCGGTTGCTGAAGATGCTGTAAAGCTCCTCACGCCTGAAACAATAGAAGAACTTGCAGATTGCGCCATTAGACAGAATAAACTTGATATTAAAAAGAAAACCCTTATTCCTGCTATCAAGAAAGAAATTCAAGATATCGAACGCAGAATTGCCAATATTATAAAAATGATCGAAAAAGGCGCAGAATCCGAATCAATCACAACCAGATTGACGGAACTTGAAGATCAAAAAAAAGCCGCTGAAACGCGGCTTGAAAATGAAAAAGGCAATATTATTATTTTAGAAAAAGACCATATTGTATGGTGGTTATCCCAATTCCGTGACGGCGATATTGACGATGAGGATTTCCGCAGACACATTATTGACCTGCTTGTCAATTCCGTTACCGTGTGGGATGAGCCGGACGGCTGGTTTAAAATAACGTCTGTCTATAATCTCACGTCAACCAAAACAAGCACGTTTAAAATCCCGGTGGGGAAATGTTCGGATTTGAGCGATATACTATCACCATTGGAGTATTATCCGAACTACTTTATAATCGGAGCATTGTTTGGATATACAACAAAACACCGGCAAGGTTAAACCCTGCCGGTGTTTTGTTGGTTTTATTTACTTTTCTTCCTTGCTGTTTTTCTTTACAAATTGGTTAAACAGTTCATACATGCCGGTGCTGGCAAGGCCGGATACCAGGCCGCCCACCAACACCTGTGGGGTAAAGCCCATATTGAGCCAGATATTCATCCCCACGCCTACCACCGCCGCGATCAGCGGAATAAACCGGTTTACCGCGTCTGAGGGGATCACGTTTTTCACCAGCCATCCCACGCACAGCGCAACCAGCGTCGGGATCACTACAATAAACTGTTCCAATGTTTCCATCGTTCTCATTCCTTTTAATCGTTTAAATGCTTGTCTTCCAATTGAATAATCCGTCGTTCATGATCGTCCAGCTGTTCCGAGTGGCTGTTGAGCCGCTTCTCGCTGTTTGACATCGACCGCCGCAGCTCATCAATCGAACAATTCAGCCTGGTAATCGATGTGTTCAGCTTGATAATCGGCGCGACAATCGCGATCAGCGACCCCACAACCCCCAGCAGCATAATAATTGAAGCGTTGTCCATTACACGTCGATTCCCCCGTTATACCGTACCATCCCGATTTTTTTAGTTCCGTTTGCGTTGTATACCACCACATAGCAGCCGTCGATTTTATACAGGCAGACGCATTCCTCCCACGGATATAGATAGCCGATGCTGTTTTTCCCCGCAAGGCAGCTCACGGTGTCGGCATATACATATTCCTTGGTGCTGCCGTTTTTATACGCATTCTGCACACACTGCACCGCGTCGGTAATCGGCACACCACCTTCATATGCCACAAATCCGGTTTTCCAGGTGTAATCCTGCCGGCGCAATACCACCCCGTAGCTGTCGATCCGCCCGATATACGCCGTGGCCGATACGTCCGCATACGGCTCTACATACCATTGGGCGTTTTTCCGGGCTTTCGCGTCTGCAATCGTCCGGTAAACCGGCTCTTTCGTGCTGCCGTTGCGATAACGGAAATCTTTAAACGGCTTTGCACCGCCGGTGGGTTTTTGATCCTGCGCCGGTTGTGCCGGTTCGGCGGGCTGCTGCGGCGCCTGCTGCGCCGGGGTGATCCCCAGCTGCGCCAGAATTCCGTGGGCGATGGCCACGCCGAACTTCTTCTGCTCGGCCGGAGTGTCAAACCGGGCCAGATCCTCTTTGGTGTCGATAAAGCCGCACTCCACCAGCACCGCCGAAGCCTCGGTATCGCGGATCATCCCGAAATAGTCGGCGGTGCCGCTGCTGTTCATTTTCACCTTCAGCCCGCGAGATTTCTGCCCGATGGCTTTTAATGCTTTTTCGATCTGTGCCGCCAGCTTTTTGGAGTTACCACCCAGATGATGATAGTAGATTTCACACCCGTTGCCGCCGCCTGCATTGATGTGGATATCCAGACAGTAATCCGCGCCGAACGCGTCGCTTTGCGCAACCTTTTGGGCAATGGTCACATCCCGGTCGTCTGTCCGGCTGATTTTCGCCTCTACCCCGTTGCGCAGCAGCTCGTCATAACACGCCCTGCCAATAGACAGCGTCAGATCTTTTTCTTTATACCCGTTGGCGCACGCGCCGGGATCGCTCCCCCCGTGCTAATGGCCAACACCGACATAAATCCGTGCTGACATTTAAACCACCTCCAAATATAATAAAAATATAACATTAAAACGGCAAACGCGCAGCGCTGCCGCGTTAAGCAAACCGATTGTTGTTATCCATCCAACAATTCCGATCATAAATTGTAAAGTGGGAGAAAATCGCTTTATTTGTCACTCCCTGCCATTTGGATTCAGCGAAATTCAATGTTTCCGCATCATAACTGATAACCTGCCTGTCTTCAAAATCAGATTCCAGCGACGAGCCACCGTCCTGATAGTAATACAGGTTGTCTAATACATTGTCAGATTCGTTATAGACGTTCTGCCCGAACACCCGCCAGTTGCCGTCGTCTTTTCTGATTGCAAACTGTCCCTCGTAATGGATAAAATATAATGGATTCTGTGCATTTTCAATCTTCGTCCATGTATCGGATAACAGTATATCCGATTTCCACAGTGCGCCCTGAGAACCAAGCGCATAGTACATACCGTTTTCTTTATAAATATGGCAATCTATAAAAGTGATGTTTGTTGTATATGCTTCGGACACTGTTGCAGTATCCGGGTCAAAAGACATGATCCGATGGTAAAAATTCTGTGTTGACGGGTCGGTCGCGCCAGCTACGATAATATAGCAATCGTCCCCCTCCCGGAAGAACGCCGGTGCCCAGCAATATCCGTTTGTCAGGTCGTCTCCGTTCGATGGCGTAACCACCAAATTCGGCAGCTCTTCCCATGTTACAAAATCTTTTGTTCTGCACAACCCCAACTCGTTCGTAACTGAAATCCACTGCATATTCGAGTATACGACATAATACCATCCGTCAATAAACATCACTGATGGATCTCTGATGCCTTCGTTTTCGCCCGGATGAAACGGATACATGGGATTCAGACACTTAAACCGTCTCAAATCATTGCTTCCGAGGATAAACATGCCCGTACCGCCGTCTCTTCCGCCAAACGCTGTAGCCAGATACCTGTATTGGGACATTTCGAAAGCCCTGTTGAGTATATCGACTTTACTATAAGTCCCGAGATCAACGTCTGCACCCTCGATGGTCGTAGATAAAAACGACAGGCGCATATACGGGTATGTGGAAAGTTGTGTTTCCGTCACATTATTTACGCCTTCCGACCGTTCTTTTGCATTAAATTCCTCATCATAAAACCACACCCAACGTATATTTTTTGCATACGGGAATATAACGCCGTTTCTGATATCGATATATCCATCTAAGACCGAATAATTACTTGCAGACATCTCCTGACCGTTATTGTCTAAATTAACACCGTGCGTGATACTGTATGCGCACATAGAATTTGACAAGATTTTAACTCCGGCCTTTGTAGTGCTCAAATTTTGTTCCAATTCTCCGATGCGGATGTTTTCGCTTAACGCTTCATCACTTTTTTCAGTGATGTAGAAGGTAAACGTCTTGCTGCTGTCCGTCTCAAGCAGCAAGGTACGTTCGCCGTTCTCACCGGCAAATTTGCTCAGGTCGATCTGATATACACCATCTGCTGTAATCCGACCGAAATAATAGTAATCCGCGCCGGAATACCATGCTCGCATATCGATTTTAGCGCCCTCCGGCAGATCTTCAAAATGCACATATGCTGTTTGCGCGCCACTCGGAAATTGCGCAGGGAAATAACATGTAGTCGTTGCACTGTCAGGCGAGAGCGCTACAGTCGTTTTGCCTGTGATTTTATCATACGTCCATGTGCCGCCCATTCTTACGTTACAACCGGTGACTATGTTGTGAAAAAAAGCGCTGATACTTTCCCGGATATCTTCGTGGGCATCAGAAGAAGTGTTATGCAGAGTTAAGTCGTTCGCCAAGTCGTCCATTCTGCTTAACTTCTCGTCATTCTTTTCAGTGATGTAGAAGGTAAACGTCTTGCTGCTGTCCGTCTCAAGCAGCAAGGTACGTTCGCCGTTCTCACCGGCAAATTTGCTCAGGTCGATCTGATATACACCATCTGCTGTAATCCGACCGAAATAATAGTAATCCGCGCCGGAATACCATGCTCGCATATCGATTTTAGCGCCCTCCGGCAGATCTTCAAAATGCACATATGCTGTTTGCGCGCCACTCGGAAATTGCGCAGGGAAATAACATGTAGTCGTTGCACTGTCAGGCGAGAGTGCTACAGTCGTTTTTCCCGTAGATTTATCATAGGTCCAAGTGCCGCCGGCCTTTATATTACAACCAACGACAAGATTGTGAAAGATGGTGTCTACAGATTGTTCCAGGTCTGTAATCGACGCCCGAATATCCGCATGGGCGGTTTCTGAATTGTTGTGCACGCCAATCTGCGCCGGGATGCTTTGCAGGATATATGGGTGCACATTTTCATTGCTGTTGTTATGCGCTTCGATTTTTGCGCTGAGCCGCTTTTCTGTTGCAGCCGCCGAATAATACTGCCCGTCCGTTGCAT
>ERZ1643251.1991-NODE-1991-length-21648-cov-12.638123_pt1 | contig 21648 bp, 18 predicted proteins | sample MGYA00579261_ERZ1643251 | MGnify/ENA primary metagenome ERZ1643251 (study PRJEB29033, sample SAMEA4952267) | chicken gut metagenome | biome: Broiler Chicken; feature: Gastrointestinal Tract; material: Caecum | place: Ireland | collected 2018 | study: Broiler... | reverse complement strand
CCATTTTATCGTGGTTTGTGGCTTTTTTTGGTTTTAAAAGTGTTTAAGTTCCGAAATGATTTATTCCTATTTTGAACAACTCGTTAATGATATAATATCTTGCAAAGTATTTGAACCCTGTGAAGTAAGGGATGCTGAAAGAAAAAATGAATATTTAAAAACTAAGCAAGCAAATAAAAAGATAGTAGATAATGACACTATTATTTGGTATAGTGACAATATATATGATGAAAGTGAGGATAAATTATCTAAGCAAAATATGAATTCCTATTTTGTTCGTAAACATTTAGATAAACAGTTGGCCCAATATGAAGGAAAAGGTAGAATTTTAATAAAAGATAAAACGTTTTAAGAGTATTCTTAGACGTTTTTTTTGCAATTGTGAGAATTTGGTGAAACTTTTGTTAGGGAGTTGACAAAATAATAAAAAAAGCATAATATGTTTAAGTAAGGCAACTTACAAAAGGGTGGTATTATGAAAAGGATAGATGTTTTATATCAAATAAAAACATTAGAAAATTTAATTTTTCGTAATTTTATTTTGGATAAACCTAGTCTGAAAACAATACCAACTCCTACTCAAGTTCAAATAATGGAGTATATTTTAACACATCAAAATGAGGAAATCTATCAACGAGATTTAGAAAGCATTTTAAATCTTCGCAGAGCAACTGTCTCGGGGGTTTTACAAACAATGGAAAAACATGAATTGATTGAAAGAGTTACTTCTAATGAAGATGCCAGGGCCAAAAAGATTATTCTAAATTCTCAAGCTAAAGAAATGTTTCTTGCTCATCGTAAGAAAATATTAGCTTTTGAACAGATTTTATTACAAGATCTTACAGAAGAAGAACTAGAAGTATTTTGTAAAGTTTTAAATAAAATGCAAGGTAATGTTTTAAAATATACTGCTCAAAAAAAGTAGTTGCTGAAAAAAAGGAAGGTAGGTTTTATGTTAAAATTATTAAAGAATTTTGGAAAACGTGAATGGTGTTTCATTCTGATTTCCTTTGTCTTAATATTCGGACAAGTATGGTTAGAATTAAAAGTACCAGACTATATGTCTCAAATTACTATTCTAGTTCAAACTGAAGGTAGTAGCATGAAAGATATTCTGATAAATGGAGGATATATGCTTTTATGTACGCTTGGCAGTTTGATTTTAGCTATTATCGTTGGTTATATTACAGCAAACCTTTCAGCTTCTTTTTCTAAAAAAACACGCAGTAAATTATTTCGGAAAATAGAAGAACTAGGAATGCAAGAAGTAAAACAATTTTCAACAAGCAGTTTAATTACTCGTACAACCAATGATATTACTCAACTAGAAATGCTTATTGCTATGGGTTTACAACTCTTAATTAAAGCACCAATCACGGCAGTATGGGCGATTACGAAAATCGTCAACAAAAGCGTAGAGTGGAGTATGATCACAGCCATTGCTGTTGTTATATTGCTTGCTGTGATAGGTGTTTTGATTGTTATTGTAATGCCACGTTTCAAAATTGTTCAAAAAATGACAGACCGTTTAAATGGCGTTACGAGAGAAAACTTGACAGGAATCCGTGTTGTAAGAGCATTTAATGCGGAAGAATATCAAGAAGAAAAATTTGCGGATGTAAATAATCGCTTAACGAAACTTCAAATGTTTAATCAAAAGTCCTTAGCGATTCTTTCACCAGTCATGTACTTAATCATGTATATGCTAACTCTAGCAATTTATCTTGTTGGTGCTTCATTAATTAAAGAAGTAATGCTTGCTGATAAATTGACTTTATTTAGTAATATGATCGTCTTCTCATCTTATGCAATGCAAGTCATTATGTCATTTTTGATGCTCGCAATGATCTTTATGATGGTCCCAAGAGCACAAGTTTCTGCAAAACGTATCAATGAGGTTATGGATACAGAAGTGACCATAAAAGATGGCGAAATTAAAGAAAACACTACAGATGAAGTAGGAACCGTAGAATTTAAAAACGTTTCCTTTAAATACCCCGATGCTGAAGAATATTTATTAAAAAATATTTCTTTCAAAGCCAATCGAGGAGAAACTGTTGCCTTCATTGGCTCCACAGGATCTGGAAAAAGTACCTTAATCAATCTAATTCCAAGATTCTATGATGTCTCAGAAGGAAGTGTACTAGTTGACGGTGTTGACGTTAGAGAATATAATCAAGAATTCTTAAGAAATAAACTAGGATATGTTCCTCAAAAAGCCGTTATGTTTGATGGAACAGTTGCTTCAAATGTTTCCTATGGAGACAATGGTAAAGGAGATATTACAAGAGAAAAGGTAATTGAAGCTATTCGTGTAGCTCAAGGTACAGAATTTGTTGAAAAAATGGATGAAAAATATGATACGCACATTGCTCAAGGTGGAACCAATGTTTCTGGTGGTCAAAAACAACGTCTAGCTATAGCAAGAGCCGTTGCCAGAGACCCTGAAATTTATATTTTTGACGATTCATTTTCAGCTTTGGATTACAAAACAGATGCGACTTTACGTCATGAATTAAAAGAATATACCAAAGATGCAACAAGCCTAATTGTTGCGCAAAGAATCGGAACAATTATGAATGCCGATAAAATATTAGTTTTAGATAATGGCGAATGTGTCGGTATGGGAACACATAAAGAACTCTTAAAAAACTGTGAAGTCTACCGTCAGATTGCCTTATCACAATTATCAAAGGAGGAACTTGAAAATGCATAATGGACCAAGAGGAAAAGACGCGACAAATGAAAAAGCAAAAGACTTTAAGTCAGCAATGCTTCGTTTATTTAGTGAATTAAAAGAATATCGTAAATTAGTTTACTTAGGCTTAATCATGGCTGCTTTAGGTTCAATCTTATCAATATTTGCTCCAAACCATTTATCAAGCCTAACCGATGAAATTCAAGCAGGCTTAGTTGTAAATAGTGATAACCTTACAACAATTGCCACTAGTGTTACAGAAAACTTAGAAACAAACATAATGACGTATTTAAATCTATCAATGGATGCCAATACGCTTACTGAAGTTATGATGTCAAATGAAATAACAGCTGAAGAAAAAGAAGCCTTCCGAGCTTTCTTAAACAGCATCCAAACTTCATCAGATACCATAAATTATGAAGCCTTTTTAGGTTTTTCAGACAACCTTTTAAAGATTCTATTAGATGACTCTACATACAAAGGAGTCCCTATTTCGGAAGAAGAAAAAATTAATTTTCTAAACGGTTTAAAAAACAATGAAATTCATTTAAGTGAAGAAGTGCAAAATGTTTTCTTTGAGTCCATCGAAGTCAATGGTGTGACTATATCTTCACAAGACCAAATAGAATTTTTAAACGTAGCGAGTACTTTAACGGCAGAAGATACAAGTACAAGCCTTTATCAAAAAATAGATACAATGCCTGAAAGTGTTCGTCTAGTAGTTGAACCATTTATGGATATGGATGCAATTTGGGATATTGCAACATTTTTAATTACTTTATATCTTATCAGTGCCTTATGTACATACATTGAATCTATTTCAATGACCCATGTCGCCAATAAATTTGCTAATCGCCTAAGAGATAACATTTCTAAAAAAATTAATCGCTTACCATTAAAATATTTTGATGCCCATCAATCCGGAGATACACTATCTCGTGTAACGAACGATGTGGATATGATTGCCCAATCTATGAACCAATCACTATCAACCTTCGTCAGTGCTGTAACATTATTTGTCGGAACAACCATCATGATGTTTTATACCAACTGGATCTTAGCTTTAACTGCAATTGGCTCAAGTATTTTAGGTTTTATCTTCATGTTCTTAGTATTAGGAAAGTCACAAAAATACTTCGTTTCTAGACAAATCGAATTAGGTAACTTAAACGGTCACATTGAAGAAGTTTATTCAGGACTAAATGTCGTTAAAGCATACAATGGTCAAAAGATTTCCGATGCGAAATTTGATGAATTAAACAACAAAGTTTACAACGCTAACCGTAAAAGTCAATTCCTATCTGGACTTATGATGCCAATGATGAGTTTTATTGGTAACTTTGGTTATGTTGCTGTATGTATCGTTGGAGCTTTATTAACCATGAATGATATCATTAGTTTCGGTGTTATCGTAGCCTTCATTACCTATGTAAGAATGTTTACTTCGCCACTTTCTCAAATCGCTCAATCAATGACTTCTTTCCAATCAACAGCCGCAGCCAGTGAAAGAGTATTTGAATTCTTAGATGAAGAAGAAATGGATACGGAAGAAAATATTACTAAGAGTTTATCAAGAGCGGAAGCAAAAGGAAACATTGAATTTAAAAACGTTCTATTCCAATATGATGGCAATGACAAACCAACCATTCATGATTTCAGTGCCAAAGCAAGTGCGGGTCAAAAAATTGCCATTGTTGGTCCAACCGGAGCAGGTAAAACAACTATGGTTAACCTATTAATGAAATTCTATGAAATAAATGGTGGAGACATTCTAATTGATGGAATAAGCATCCACGATCTATCTCGGGCAAACGTTCATGATTTATTTACTATGGTTTTACAAGATACATGGTTGTTTAGAGGAACTTTAAGAGAAAACATCGTTTACAATCGTCAAAACATAAGCAATGAACAAGTAGAAGAAGTAAGTAAAACGGTTGGTTTAGACCATTTCGTCAAAACACTTTCAGATGGCTATGACACAGAAATATCAGACAATGATAGTGTTTCAGCTGGTCAAAGACAACTTCTTACCATTGCTAGAGGAATGCTAAATGATGCACCATTCCTAATTTTAGACGAAGCAACTAGTAACGTTGATACAAGAACTGAAGAACTTGTTCAAAAAGCTATGGATAAACTTACAGAAGGAAAAACATCCTTTATTATCGCTCATCGCTTGTCGACGATCAAAAATGCCGATTTAATATTAGTAATGAAAGATGGAAATATTATCGAAACAGGAAACCATGAAGAATTAATGAAGAAAAACGGTTTCTATGCGGATTTATACAATTCGCAATTTGAAGGGTAGGATTTTTATGCAAAATATAGTAATTACAATTGGTCGTGAATTTGGAAGTGGGGGAAAATACATTGGTTCTGAAGTAGCCAAACGTCTAAACATTCCCTTTTACGATAAAGAAATATTAGTGAAAACTTATGAACGAAACAACATAAATTATTCTAAACTAGAAGAATTTGATGAAACAAAGAAAAATAGTATCTTAAACATCTTGGATATTCTAAGGAATGATGCTTACAATGAAGTAGCTCTAAACGAAGTTTATCAAGACTTAATTCGCAAGACAATTGAGGACTTAGCTTTATCTTCTTGTGTTATCTTAGGAAGAAATTCTAATAATATTTTAAAAAATAAAAAGAATGCCATTCATATTTTCTTATATTCTAAAGATCTTGAATTTAAGATTCAAAGAAAAATGGAAGTAGAAGGCTTAACACATAAAGAAGCACATGAAAAGCTAAAGAAAATTGATAAACAACGAGAAGAATACTATGAGTTCTTAAATCCTAATGAAAATTGGAAAGACAAAGATCATTATGATTTATGTATAGACACCGGTAAAATAGGTGTTGAAAAAACAATTGAACTCATTGTAAATTTATATCAAATTCTAAGTCAAGAAGAAGCTGTCTAAAAAGCTTCTTTTTTTGACTTTTAGAAGAAAAGCATAGTCAAGCTTTCTTCTTTTGTGCTACAATTAACATAGGTGATGCAAAAATGTATCAGAAACTAAAAAAGAAAAATAGACTCATTATGATCTTAATCCTGCTTTGCTTAAGTCTTCTATTTCTATGGGGTTATACATTTCATAAATATTTAAGTGAACAAGAAAAAGTAAAAAATACGATCGTTCCATCCCTGTCCGATGATTATTTTACTAGTCAACTTATTTTAACTCGAAATGCTATGAAAGCTGAACAAGAAGAAAAACTTTTTTATCAAAGATGGTTTACTTATCACCCTGAATATCAAGAAGCATATAATAATGAAAGAAATTATTATCAAAACGTCACCTTTACTTTAGAAGCAAATCGGTTAGCCCAGTTACCCGATTATCCTAATGGGTGCGAAGCCGTAAGTGCTGTAATGCTTTTAAATTATCACGGCGTAGATATTTCGATAGAAGAGTATATTAATAACTACTTGCCGACGGAAGAAGTTTATGAAAAAGATGGCATTCGTTACGGCCCAGACCCGTCCCAAGTTTACGCCGGCGATCCTAAGGATCCTTACCGTGGATGGGGAACTTTTGCTCCAGTTATATTTAATTCTATTCAAAATGTATTGAAGTCTCAGACTGGCTTTTCTGTAATAGATTTATCAAGTACAAGTTTAGAAAACTTGATCTTTGAGTTACCTGTAGTGATCTGGACAACAATAGATTACGAAGAAGCAACAGAAATCTATGAATGGCAAAGTTATGATGGAGCTAAAACCTATACTTACCCTAAAAATGCGCATGCCGTCTTAGTTGTTGGAGTAGACAAAGATAATTTTTATATTAATGATCCCTTAAAGCCAGAAAGCACCGTGCAAGTCCCAAAAGAAACCTTAGAAAAAAGTTACAATTCAATGGGAAGACAAGCTATAGGAATCTATAGAGTTTATAACGATGAGGATATGTTGGTATGGTAAGAAAAATCTTTTTAAGCCTAGTTAGCTTAAGTCTAACTCTTGGACTTCTTTATATTACGATTTCAGGATTGTTAAAATACAATTTACAAGAAGAACAATTTCTAAACTACCTCAAAGATAACGACATTAGCTTTTTACTCCGGACTCAATTTGGTGAAGAGAGCTCCTTTTATAAAGACTTAACTGCAGGACTTTCCCAAATTCAAATTCCCGAAGAAACCATCATTCCCATTCTAAACAGTGGACCCACCAAAGAATTTCTAGCTACATATATTTACAATGCCGTCTTATCCTATATATACGACGATGAACAACCAAAAGTGACCTCTGAAGAAATTCTCTCTCTTTTAGAAAGCAACTTTCCTGTTATTGAGCAAACCCTAGGTGAAGAACTAACTGAAGTCAAACAAAGCGAAATCTTAAACTATGCTAATATTTACATGGAAGATTTACAAGGTGCTTTACCGACCATAAATGAAGTCATTCAAAAAGTGGGGCTTACTTCTTTAGAAAACTTAAAAATTCTTATTCGTATCATGCAAAATAAAACCATCTTTATTTTAGTTAGTCTAGGATCACTTCTATTCCTTGGCTTACTAATCTTATTTACCCACGTAGCAAAAACCGATGAACACTATATTAAACGGAGTATTACTTTATATGTAGCTATTTTGCTTGTTGTAGAAGTCTTAATTGGCACCATTTTAAAAGACTACTTTATGAGCGAAATTGCAATTATAAAAGTTTTCATCAACTATCTATGTAATATCTTGGCCAAAGAAATCTGGTTATTTGTTTTCCTTGGCTTAGGAATTACACTTCTAATCAATCTCAATAATAAAAGGAGGAAAAAAATATGAGAAAATATATGGAAGAATATACCGAAGAAGTTTTAACAAAATTAAAAGGAAAAGTGACCAAAGAAGATCTAGAAGAGTTAAAACTCAAAATCACATACTTTCAACATGAACGACTAATTCATTTACTTGTCACCATTGCTTTTGCTATTTTTACAGTAATTTTTCTATGTTTGGGCATGATCTCTTATGTCTTCTTAATTCCCTTTACAAGCTTCATTATCTTTTTAATTTTCTACATCTTGCATTATTTCTTTTTAGAAAATCATGTTCAATATTTATACCGTTTGTATGACGAGATGAAAGCAAAATTGAAAGGTGGCAATTGATAAAGAAGAAATCTGAGTTACGCAAAGAAAGCATATGATAAAAAGGACATAAGATATACCTAAACTATGCTTGTTTATTTGTAAGTGACGGCGTGAATCAAAACAATTCAAGTCTATTTACAATTGTTTTACATTTGACTTTTTCAAGAGTTTTTAGTAGTATACAAGCTAATATTTTTTGTATTGATTATCTTTATATTGAAAATCATCCAAAAAATGTTATAATGTCTATAGAAAGCAATCTGTTTGTCTTTCTGTATGCTGTATGTATTATGTTTTTTGTTGCATAATATATTTTAGGACATAAAAAAAGAGATACATTAGCCGTTAAGTGCTTATCTCCGCCTTATGTTTCTATGTTTCGAGTGAAGAGCACCTTTCAAAGTCGCTATGACCAAGATTAGGTGCTCCTTTTTTAATGCTTCTGGTTGTGATCTCTTTGTAGAATATATAAAATCACTATTAAAGCAATTAAATATTCCAAATTGATCCTCTCTCATAGGCATCACCTCCGTTCTATCGCCATTGGATGACGGAGGAAAAGCACCTAACCAATGTATCTCGGATTAATTATATTATATAAAGTATAAAATAGCTAGATTTTTTGGTCTTGAATTGTTTGAAAAAAATGAAACATATAAAGCTTACAGTTTTGATAAGCATAAGTATGTATTACGATACTTAAAAAAATAATATAACGAAACCTTATCTTGATAAAGTATAGCAAAGATGCTTCAATTCGCAAAATTCATAAATTGTTAAAAAATCTAGGAAAATAAAGGGATAAAAATATTTTGAATGTAAAAAAACTGAAAATTTCACTAATTTTTATTTTAAACCAGAAGCCAATCATACTAAATTTTCATTAACTTATATAAGTTTTTAGTACATATTTGTTCATAAAATCCCTTATTTTTTCTTAAAAACTAAATTTTGCGAATTGAAGAGCAAAGATGAAATCATACTTGCCAAACAAAAATGAATCTGATACAATGAAGGTGTTGATGAAGATGTTGCCTTACAACCAACGGAGTCAAATCGCTTATCGGCGTTACAGAAAGAGGTAGTTAATTCTATGAAATAGGGTGGTACCACGGGTATATTGCTCGTCCCTAGGTCATAGAATTTTTTTCATTAAAAAGAGAAAGTGAGGATATTATGAATCAAACGGATATTTATAACGTACCTGTAAAAACTATGACAGAAGAGGGGACTATCCAGTCTTTTGATCATCTTTACTGTACCTATGATGAACTTTCCAACTGCTTTGTAGAGTGTATTACAAATACCTCTATTCCCAAAATACAAACCAAAGATGCAAAAGATTTAGACTTGCCCTTATTTGCTTTAGAGGAAGACAAATTCCTAAAAGTTCCTTTAAAAGACTATCAAAATTATTTGAAAAAAATGCGCAACCCGAGAGTAAGACAAACCTTAGAAAATAGGATTCACAACATTCTTTTGATATCAGAAACACAAAAAGAAAAGAGGATAACATTATGACATTATATGAAGATTTGATGTGGCGTGGATTAATTAAAGACGTATCCACTCCAAATTTAAAAGATATTTTAGATAATCAAAAAATAACCTTTTATTGGGGAACCGACCCCTCAGCTGATAGCCTTCACTTAGGACACTACAGTTCTTTAGTGACAGCCAAAAGATTAAGTAACTATGGCCATCATCCAATTTTATTGATTGGAGGATCAACCGGTTTAATTGGCGATCCACGTCCAACTGCCGAAAGAGAAATAATCTCCAAAGAAGCCGTTTTAAAAAATGCTGCTGGTATTAAAGCGCAAGTAGATAAAATCTTTGAAGGCAAAGCCAAAATCGTCAACAATTACGATTGGACCAAAGACGTAAGTCTCTTAGATTTCTTGCGAGACATTGGTAAATACATCAATGTAAACTATATGCTAGATAAAGATATCATTAAAAGAAGATTAGAAACCGGAATTACATATGCAGAGTTTTCTTATACACTTTTACAAGGCTATGATTTTCTTCATCTGTTTGAACACGAAAATTGTGTTTTACAAGCAGAAGGTTCAGATCAATGGGGAAATATTACAACCGGTATAGAACTCATTAAGAAGAAAACTGGAAAAGAAGCTTATGGTTTTACCATGCCATTAATTGTCGATAAAAATGGCAAAAAGTTTGGTAAAAGTGAAGGCAATGCTTTATGGTTAGACAAAGAAAAAACAAGTTCCTATGAACTATATCAATACCTAGTAAATACTGATGATGCTCTTGTTATTGACTATTTAAAAGTATTTACCTTCTTAACTAAAGAAGAAATTGAAGAAATTGAAAGAAAACAAAAAGAAACACCAGAACTAAGAATTGCCCAAAAACGTCTAGCTGAAGAAATTATAACCGATTTACATGGTAAAGAAGAGTGGGAAAGAGCCTTAGAAATATCTGAATGCTTGTTTACGGGCAAAATAACTTCTTTAACAGACAAAGAAATAGAAACAGCTTTCAAAGGCGTTCCAATTCTAGCTTACCAAGATAAAAACTTATTAGATTTTTTAGTTGATGAACATGTTGCCTCATCCAAAAGAGAAGCAAGAGAATTTTTATCTGGCAATGCCATTACGATTAATGGAGAAATCGTGAATGAGGAAGATTATCATTTAGATGACACTCGTACTTATAACGTTCTAAGAAGAGGCAAGAAAAAGTATTATTTAATCAAAAAGTAAGATGAACATCCAGTCATCTTCTTTTTTTTGGCATATTTCTATCTTAGAAGGAGAAAGTTTTTATGAATTTAAATGAATTTCAAAAAAGTGGAGTGGGAACTATTAACGTTACCGACTCTTTAAAAGCGCCCTTATTGGGCCTAAAAATTGAGTTAAATGAAAACTCAAGTATTCCACAGACAAATGATTTAATCATTTCTGTCTCAAAAGGAGAGGATACCAAAGAAATAAAGTATCCGTTGACGTCACCTTTATACCGAATAAATTCGGTAAGTGATGTATTTCTTATTGAACCAAGTTTTGAAGGCAACAAAGTGTCTATGAAAGCTAAAGTAAGTCGCAAAATTGGTATTCAACATGTTGAAAGTGAAATCCACGTTGGAGACGATCTCAGTGGTAAAACTATTAGAACAATTGAAGGACTAAGTGCGATTAAATCACTCGTAAATGAATCACTAATTACAACAAATAATTACGAGATAAAAGTGCAAGCTCGTGATATTTATGATAATGGAGTTTTAAAAGCCACAAGATATGAATTAATAGAAACCCAAAATAATGCGATATTATACTGGGAAGAAGATTCTGATACAATTGGTATAACTACTTCTGGATTTTCTTCGTATATATTACCAGCTGACTTTGGAGTTGTTACAGCTATACATAGTAGTGCAAATACCTGTTTAGTATTTTATAATACAAATACAAATATTTTAGACGAAGAAACAATAGAAGAGCTAGATTACCAGCCTATTATTCTATTTGAAGGAGAAAATAGTATTTCATGTAACTATGAGAACGCTTCGATTGAACTTGTTTATCCTAAAAATAATGACTTAACGAAGTATTTTCTCGCAAATACCTATACCTATAGTCTAAACAATGAAGATAAATTCTTGACTTTAGATGATCTATATTTTAAAAACTGTTTCACAGAAATTGAAGAAAATATTATCAATGCAATTTTTAATAAATTAACGATAAAATGTCTTGATTCGACAACAGGAAATTTTTCTTTAGACTGTGATGGAAACTTAGTTGTTAATAGCATTACAACCAAAGTTCAAGATGAAGCGTCATCGGATATAGACTTTGATCAAATTTATCCGATAGGTTCTATTTACATGAGTGTAAATAATGTGAATCCAAGTACTTTATTTGGTGGTACTTGGCAGGCCTTTGCATCAGGAAGAACAATTGTAGGTGTAGACGCATCTCAAACAGAATTTAATACAGTTCAAAAAGCTGGTGGTTCTAAAATGCAGACCTTGACTGAAGCTCAATTGCCTTTAGTAGGAGGGCAAATTGCAATTCACGGTGGGGAAAGCGGATCGAATTTATGGCAACCAACAGGCGTCTTCTCTTCGTCAGCAGTTAATGCAGGAAAGTATAAAACCATGAATCAAGCTTCTGGAGCATCTTCTATTGGTGTGTTAGATTTCCGATTTGGTAGTGGAGAAGCACATAATAACTTACCACCATATATTACAGTGTATATGTGGAAAAGGGTAGCATAAGGTGATTTCTATGAAAGAAATTATTTCCCTTAGAAAACCCAGAGAAAAACATTTTCTAAATGAAGATGGCACATTCACAGTGCAAATGTATGATCATGATATTCATTATTTAGCAAATGGTGAATATAAAGAAATCGACAATTCATTAATAGAATTGGATTCTTGTTATCAAACGAGTTCTAATGCATTTATTGTTTCTTTTGCAAAACAAAAAAATCAAGAATTGCTTAAAATAGAAAAGGATAATCATTATTTAAAATTTTTTCTGGATACAAATCAAACTTTTAAATTATTGGCTCAAAAGTATTCAATAACATATCAAGATATTTTAAAAGATATAGACATAAAGTATTCTTTAAAAAACAATCAAATAAAGGACACTATATGGATAAATAAACCAACAGAAGATTTACCCAAAATAAAATATATTATTGAAACAGATTTGAAATTAATCTTAAAAAACAACTCTATTTTTATATATGATGGTGATAAGTTTATTTCTAAAATAGAACCACCAACATTGATGGATAGCCAAAAGAATAAGTACAATATCGTTTACAATTTAGTGGAATCTGAATCGGGATACGTTTTAACCTTTAAATTTGAATCAAATATATTTCATAATCGAGAACTATATCCTTTTATAATAGATCCAACGATTACAAATTCAGAAGAAAAAACAGTTTATGATACTTATATTTATTCTGGAGAAGAAAATAAAAATTACAATTTGGAAGATTCGTTGCATGTTGGAGTAAATGAATCAAATAAAATATATAGATCATTAATAAAGTTTACATTGCCAACCATAGGTACTGGATATGAAATCGTTGATGCTACGGCATCTTTGGTAAGTCATGTAAGTGATTTTGTTGCCTTAAATTCTATTTACACCCATCAAACATTAGAAGCGCATCAGATCAATACAGAATGGAATGAGGAAAGTGCCACATGGAATACAATGCATAATAAATATAATGAGCACATTGAAGATTACTTTCAGGCTTATAAAACTGAATATGACGCACCAAATAATACCTATAACTTAAAAACAACTTCATTTAATATCACAAATATAGTAAAAAAGTGGTATGCTGGTGAAGCAAACAATGGTGTTTTATTGAAATTAGAAGATGAAATATATGGCGAAAATAGTGAACACATTTTTTATTCTAAAAACAATACTATCACGGAAACTAATGATGATATAGAAGATCCAAAACCATACCTCATCATTCGTTATAAAAACTTTAACGGACTAGAAGACTATATGACTTATCAAACAATCGATTTTCAAAACGGCAAAGGATACGTAAACAATTTAACAGGAAATTTAACAACCGTATTTCATGTGAATCAAACAATAGGTGGGAAATTCCCTGTTAATTTAAATCTTATTTATAATAGTAACGATGCCGTTTTAAAGAAAAATATAGGTTTAGGTTTAGGTTATCGTTGGAATTTTTCTCAAACTATTGAGGAAATAACAATAGGAGAAGAACCATATTTGGCCTATATTGATGCCGATGGTACAACGCATTATTTTTATCAGTCAGATGAACATACATATCAAGACGAAGATGGATTAAATCTTACTATAAGTAAGGATAATTCTACATATGTTATGACGGATGCTTATAAAAATAAAAAAATCTTTGAAAAAAAAGAGAATACTTATTATCTGGTTAAGATGATTGATACTTATCAAAATGAAGTTCATTTAGAATATGGCGAAAATAATCGTTTGATTAAAATCACTGATGCTAATAATGAAACAATAAATATTTCGTATGGAATAATAAAAATCACAACAACAAGTTCTTATACGACAAGTACCTTAAATAGACCACTTATAAAAATTACTGATTTAATAACCAAAACAGGTACAACCGTATTTTCTTACAACTCATCAAATTTAATCGATAATATAACAGATGAAAACGGCTTGAAAACAGAATTTGACTATTATAATAATAGCCCTTATCGAATGAAGAAAATAACCGAAAAAAGTCTTCAGGATACAACCGGAAATAGTTTGGAATTTTTCTATTCTTTCCTTGTAACAAAAGTAGTCAATCAAAAAAATCAAATTTTGACTTATGCTTTTAATGAACAAGGAAATACCATAAGTGTAACAAATCTAGATGAATCCTTAGATTTGAAAAATGCTTATGGAACAGAAAATATTTATGTTCAAAATAAATTAGCTTTAAATATTCCTTTAACAAAATATGTAAAAAATTTATTTGAAGATCCAAGTTTTGAAAATAAAACGGGTACAATTATCTATGATGTGGGTGTTATAGATACTACAAACGCTAGAAGTGGTCAAAAGTGTGTTCGGACAAATGGTTATGAAATAGAAATTCCTTTACCAATGGTAGAAACAGCAGGATATTATACCTTCAGTGGCTATTTCAAACACACAAGCGCCATGGAAATAAGCTTGCACAGTTCTTCCACAAGTATAACAGAAACGAAACATTATTTGAAAGCAGATGAATATCAAAGATATTTTTTGACGGCTCATTTAGAAGCAAATACGCCGTATTATATAAACGTTTTTCCTGTAAATAACGCAACGATTTATATGGACGACTTTCAATTTGAAAGCGGTCAGGTAGCAAATTACTTTAATTTAATTAATAATTCAGATTTCAGCAATGGTATGGAAGGATATGAAAGTGCTGTGTTTAGTTTATCTGGAGAAGAAGTCGTAAACGATGATTCAGTAGTAACAATAGCAGAAAATTAAAAAGCATATCAAATGAATTGTAAATCAAAATTAAGTAAAAGTTTAACAAAACGATTAAATATTGAAGGAAAAAAAGGAGATACATATCGTCTATCCTTCTGGTATAAAAACGAAGGGTTAAGAGAAGGAACAATGGCTAGTGGTAATATTGCTTTACTAGGGTTTAGTTATAAAGTCGAAGTACCTCATGGTGTACCAACATACGGTTTAAACTGTCATGCAACTGAATGGCAATATTTTGAACGAATTATCGTGGCAGAAGAGGATTACTCAAGTATTCTATTAAGTATTATGGCACAATTTAATGTGAATAAATTGTATATTACAAACCTTTACCTTGTTAAAGATTTTGGCGGTAGTTCATATACTTATGATGAAAATGGTAATCTTATATCAGCTACGGATACCTCTAATTCTACAAATACATTTCAATATGATTCCAACAATCAATTAGTAAGTAATTTTTCTCCTAAGGGTAACCATTTTCAATTTGAATATGATAATAATGATCCGGAACAGTTGAGACAAGGAATTTCGTCAAAAGGAATAGCCAATCGTCTTTACTATGATGAAAATGGAAATCCTATACAAACCATTATTAAAAATGTTAAAAATATTAAGGATTTTACAAAAGAATACTTTTATATTCGTAAAAAAGCAACAGACAAATATTTATTTTCTGATTTCCATGGTAATATACCTGTTTTAAAAGACTTTGAATGTAACCTAAGTAAATTTCAATTGGAAAGTGATGAAGATAATTACTATTATATAAAAACAGATCTTATGCCTTATTATTTTGCCTATCGTGAAAACATTAGTGAAAAGGTCGTTCTTACTAAGAATAAAGAAGAAGCAAGTTTGTTTGAACTGATTGAAAATAAAAACGGAAGTTATACTTTACGAATCAAAAAAGTTTACGCTAATGATTCAGGAGAACTAACTTATGATGCCTGTATTAGTTTTGATGAAAATGATAGTTTAATTATTGAAAATTATATTATGGATAATCCAGATCAAGAATTGTTTTTTGAAAGCGCCGAGACTCCATTATATATTGAATCTAAAGCTATTTATCAAAATAACGGCAAATTTATCTCTAAAACAATAGATGCCCTAGATAAAGTGACAACTTATGATATTAATGGAATCACTGGTCTAACAAATTCCATCACAGATCCGTCGCAAACAACTACGTATTACGAATATAATCAAAAAGAGCAAATATCAAAAATTAAGAAAAATGAAAAAGAGATACTTTACGCATATAATACTCAAAACCTACTAGAAAAAATTACAAGCAATAACAAAGAATATACATTTACCTATGATGAATTTCTAAATCGTCTTCAAACAAAAATAAACAATCAAATTCTAGCAACCAATAACTATGATGAGAACAATGGTGGATTAACTCGTATTGATTATGGAAACAATACATCTATATCCTATACTTACGATGAATTTAATCGTTTGAAAACAAACATAAGAGATGATTCTATTTACAGTTATTACTACGATAATATGAATAATTTAAGCAAAATTACTTCAAATAATGAAACATATGAATACAGTTATGATTTTGCAGGCAGACTAATTAGTTATTTATATAACCAAAAAGACTATTTCACAGGAAAAAATAGTATTGACTATGAGTATGATATTAATAGCAATGTTACAAAAAAAAGTCTCAATAATTTGATTGTAACAGAATATGATTACGATGAAGACGACGAAATTGTGAAAGTCACCATTGGGGATATAAACTTAAATTATCAAAGAGATTATTTAGGAAGACTTACTTCAAAAAACATTAACAACCAACTTCCAGTAGAATATACTTATTATACAAATGGAAACAAGACATCATTAATTCTTAAAAGCATGAAAATAGAAGATGATTTATATGAATACTATTATGATGATGTCTATAATTTATCAAAAGTATTTAAAAACCACAGTCTATTATATGAATATCAATATGATGCTTTTCATGAATTACTGAGTGAACACAATTATGAAACAAAAAGAACTTATCGCTATGTTTATGATGGAGCCGGAAATATTCTTTCAAAGAAAGAATATGAACTAAACACTTCAAATTTACTACACGAAGACACATATACTTATAACAATACAACTTGGGAAGATCAACTAACCAAATTTAATGATACTTCTATAACTTATGATGAAATTGGAAATCCGATTTCTATTGGCAATGTGACTTTATCTTGGAAAAACGGAAGAGAGTTAAAATCATTAATAGCAGACAATTTAAATGTGAATTATTTTTACAATAAAGATGGAATTCGTCGTAAAAAAATAGTAAATAATATCGAAACAGAATACTTTACAGAAAACGGAGCTATATTAATTGAAAAAAGTGGAAATAATGTGATATATTATTTACGAGATGACAATAATAATTTATTAGGATTTATGTATAATGGGACAACCTATTATTATCAAAAAAACTTACAAGAAGACATTATTGGAATCTATAATAACAACTATGAACTAATTGCTAAATATCAATACGATGCTTGGGGCAAACTACTAAAAATTACAAATGCAAGTGGCGAAGAAATTACTGATACTAACCATATTGCTTATATCAATCCTTATCGTTATCGTTCATACTATTATGATTCAGAAACAAAACTATACTACTTAAACAGCAGATATTACAATCCAGAATGGGGTAGATTTATTAATGCGGATGGAATCATTGGAACAGATGATACAAATACAGGATATAATTTATATGCTTATGTTTTAAATCGTCCGATTGATATGAAAGATAGTAGTGGCCAGTTTGCTTTAGAAATAATATTTGGAAAAGAGATAATAGCTGCAGGTGCGTTACTATTTGCTGGAGCTTTATATTTAGCACAAAATCCACAAGTGGTTAAATCTGCTGTTAGATCAATTGAAAATTTTGCAACAAATACCTTGGATAGTATCAAAGAAGGCGTACAAACAATTACTTCATCAAGACCAAGTTTAAAAGAAAAAAACTATGCGGTTTATATACTTTATAATAAAAAGGAAGGAAGAGTAGATTATGTTGGAAGAACTTCAAATGCGGAAGCAAGAGAAGCAGCCCATAAAAATAATCCGGATAGAAAACATCTTGAAATGCATGTGGTAGAAAGGGATTTGCCTTATGGTGTAGCCCGATGGCGCGAGCAAGAGTTGATTGTGAAATATAAAACGCTAAATTCTGGATATTTAGGTTGTAACAAAATTAATGGTATTAATCCGTTAGATAGGGAAAAATTTGAACATTATCGTAATGAAGCTATGCAATATTATGAAGAGACTTATGTAGGAGGAATAATATGGTAGCAAAAAATAAAAGATTATCAAAAAAATGTGATATTGGAGATAGATTTGCTATAGAAATAAAAAGTGATAAATATCCGGAGTATAATGGCAAATATCTTATTCTAACAAAAAGCAAGTATGGTGATTTTGTTTGGGATATAAAAGAAAGAATTTCCTTTTACATTAAACTTACTAAGACAAAGGAAATTCCTAAAACCCAAGAAGAGTTAGATAAACTTGAATATGTTATTAGTTCTGCTAAGGCTCCAGTACTTGAAGAAAGGTATGTTGCCCCAGGTTATGAAATGCCTATACCAGATCAATATGGCTTAATTTATTCTTATTCTTTTTCTTATATGAATTTGAGTAGAGAAACTATAAATTCTGCATGTTATCTTGGAAATTATCCTGTGAAATATCCTCAGAATGAATACATTTCTTCTAGTGGATTTAGAGGAGAGGGGAGAATAAATAAATGGACATTTCCTGATGAAATTATTGATTGCTATAATTTGTATAATTTAAAACAAGACGATCTTTATACTAAAGAAGGAAATGAATTATTTCATCAAAGAACTCAAAGTGAAGCTCAATTTTACAAAGAAATGTTAGAAAGAGAAAAATTAATCTTTGGCCATGAAGAAGAATATTTAGAATGGATGGGAATTGATACATCACAAGAAGAGGAAGAAGATAGCCTTACTTATGTAGGACCAGATGATGAAGAAAGACACTAAGAAAAAATCTTAGTGCTTTTTTCTTAAACATCAGGTATACTTTTGTTAGAAAGAAGTATTCAAAATGAAAAGGAAAAGATTCAATTATTATAATTTGTTTGTATACGGATTTAAATTCTTTGCAATTTTTGGATTAATATGTGGATTTCTATTTGTTTTATCAGGAATGTATTCTGCAGATTTTTGGGATTGGATATTTATAAGTCTAGCATTTACATCTTATCTTTTAATGATTTTATTTATTAATTTAACAAAAAAATATGAAAATAAAATTACAACTTACATTGAAAAACCTAAAAAACCACGTGAGTACATATTAAGTGATATAAAAATATCTGATATTGAACAAAAACTAATTGAAATGAATTATGAAAGAATTTCTAATATATTAGAAAATACAAATATTTATTACAACGAAAAGCGAAGTATTTGGTTAAACCCAGATCATAAACCTCAAAAAAACATCATTGTATTCTTTACAGTTCCAGAATTTACTAAAGAAATAACTAAATATTTGTTACAGCAAAAACAAAAAATCACAAGAACTTTAAAAGAGAAAAGAGGATCATTTCAAACAATCTTTTTTGTAACAGTGGACAAAGAAAATGAATATTTACAAAATTATTTGAAAAACCGTACTAGCCAGTATTACAGAAATTACTATTTGTTGGCTATTTATATAAAAAAAGATTCTAAATTATATATTCCTCATTGTGACTCATCAAATTGGCCATACTACCAAATGCGAAAGAGACTATTAAAGATTTTATCTAATTATTTAGTAAAATGATATAAATAACATCATTAGAAAAAGAAATTTAAAATGCTGGGATATTTCTTTTCGAGCAGTATATAAAATTAAGTAGACAATTTTTAGAATGGGTGTGACTAAATTGAAGAAAAAGTTTTGGATTATAGGGATAATCATTATTGTAATCGTCTTTTTAATGGTTTATACATCTACATTTCCATTTCTTTTTAAAGCAAACTATGGTATCTCTATACCATATCCGATTGTTTATCAATCCTATTTTAATGAACATGGGCGAGATCCTTCTTATTTTGATGTACTAATATTTCAAGAAGATTTAAACTCAAAAAATTTAAAAAAATTCCAATGTATCTTAGGTGATTCAGAAATATGGACAAATATTCTGAACATTTATATAAATGGAGAGACGGATGAAAAAAAGCAAGTTATTTTGGAAAATTTTCCCTTTGATATTATCAAAGATGGTAATTTTGTTTATATTCAACAAACTGGGAATCGAATGTCTATACTAATTTATGATACAAAGAACAGAACACTTTATCGCTTATCACAAGTTATCTTTTTGCATGATGAACTAGAGCCATATAGTAATTATGTGACTGTAACAAAAGAGCCTATATTTGACTGACACTCTTTTAATAGAAAGAAGTTTTCAAAATGAAAATGAAAAAAAGATTTTAATTATTAGCATTGTATTAGCCATAATGGAAATTATAATTTATTATTTGCATGAAGCTACTATTGTATTTAAAATAAACTATGGTGTATCTATTCCACAATCTATAGAATATAACTATATTTTACCCGGAGACGGATACGCTGACTTGCCTATGTATAATCAATTAGTATTTCGAAAACAATTCACTCAAAAACATCTAAGTTCTTTTAAAAAAATTGATCAAGATAATAAAGAAAAACTTATCCAACTTATTGAAGTATATTACAATAATTTGGATTGTGAAGGCCAAGTGCTTTTCAAAGAATCATTTCCTCCGGAAAGTATAAATGAGAACAACTACTTTTTTGTGAAAATGACTGAAAAAAGGTTATCAATTCTAATATATGACGAGAAAAAAAACTCTTCATGAACTAACAACTGTATCTCATCAAGGATTCAATATTAATTTGGAATGGTAAACGATTTCCAGTAGGTACTAAGAAAAAATCTTAGTGCTTTTTTCTTAAACATCAGGTATACTTTTGATAGAAAGAAGTAAGCATAATGAAAAAAAAGAAATTATTATAATTTAATTGTACATGCTATCAAACTTTTTGTTACTTTAAGTTATCTTTTTATATTTATTTTTGCATTAGGTCATCTAGAAATCATCAAAGCATTAAAGAAATATGAAGGACTATTTATGGCACTATTTATGTCTAGTGTTGTCTTAATGTATATCTCTATAATATTGGCTGATAAATATAAAAACAAAATTACTATAGACATAGAAAAACCAAAAGCCCCTCATACCTATAAGATAATAGATGAATATCAAATGAAACAAAGCATCAAAGATAAACTAAATATGATGAATTATCAAGTAATACCTGATGTTTTAACTGATACAACATTATATGGCATGGAACAATATAAATGGTATTATGCCAAAGGTCATAAAAATCTATTTAATCTATGGGCTGAATTTGACATTCCTGAATTTACTAAAGAAACATCAGATTATCTAATTACACAAAGAGAGAATATTCAAAAGAAACTTAAACAAAAAGAAAGATGTTTTTGTATCATCTTTCTCATAAGAGTAGAAAAGAAAAACAAAGAGTTATCCAAGTATTTAAAAAAAAGAACAGTTGAGGGATATCAAAACTATGGATTAATGACCATCCTTGTAGAAGAAGAACAAAGAATATATGTACCATTACCAGGATGGGCAGATGTTGATTGTTATTTGATCCGTAGAAGATTTGAAAAGATATTAAAGGGAAGTGTAATAGAGTTGTTCGGAAACCTTTAAAAAGGGGTTAACAAAATTATAAAAATGTG